>VOFH01003954.1_pt1 | contig 42150 bp, 47 predicted proteins | sample 5384091 | NCBI WGS metagenome assembly VOFH01 (sample SAMN12384727, study PRJNA508395) | human gut metagenome | isolation source: healthy gut G | host: Homo sapiens
GGACGCATCCGGGCAGCGGGCGGCGTTTTTTACGCGATACCGCGCAGAATTTTAGCGGTTGCTGGTAACAGCATCCCCGCCGACAGTTTCGGTCTGGCCGTCGTCGATGTCGAACATCGGGGTAACGGTGTAGGTGACTTTCACGACAGGGCTGCAGCCGGCGTCGTTGACGTTGCCGCCGGCCATCTGCGCAAAGGTCGTCATCGGCAGGAGGGTAGCCTTATCGGGCTGCACAATGCCGTTCTCGTCAACCTCCGGGGCGCTCATGAACCAGCCGCGCTCGGTGATGTCGGTCTCGGCGCTGCAGGCGGACAGGTCAATGGCGGAAGCGTTGGAGATCGCGGATTCAGGAGCAAGGCTCATCATCAGCTCGCCGCGCTTCATGGAAGTGGTGCTCAGGGGAACCAGACGCCAAGTGGCGGGCTGGGCCTGCAGGCCGGTGACTTTCAGAGCCAGGCCCTTGTCCTCGCCGCCCTCAACGAAATCGCCGACCGAGAAGGCAGTGCCAAAGTCGTACTCGTCCTTGTAGACCAGACTCTCGCTCAGGGGATGAGCCGGGTCGATTTTGTCCACGGTCTGACGCAGGCAGTCGCCATCCAGAACGCCGGCAGCCTTGAAGCTCCACACGCCGTCGATATAGATCGCGTAGACTTCGCCGGAAGCATTCAGGTGCTCGTCGGCAACGGCCATATTGACGACCCACTCGGCGCCGAGGCCAGAGGTGTCGGGGTTCTTGCCGTACCAGTAGCGGTAAGAGCCGTCGTTGGTGTTGAAGGCGATTGCGGTCAGCTCCTCGTCGGAATGGTTCTCGTCGTAGATGCGGGCGTAGTGGGTCAGCTTGGTGATGTCCACGATGGTAGCCTTAGAACCCTCGTTGATGGTGGAGTAGTTCTTCAGTTGATAGGCGTCCTTGGTCGGGGTCACGATGCTGCCGTCGCCACGGAAGCCATACATGCAGACGTACATGGGCACGGTGGCTTTCAGTTGATAGGCGGTCTTGGTGGAGACAGTAACCTCATACTCCACGCGGGGGTCGTCGGTGCCGGGCACCACGGTTTCCTCGGTGTGAGGGCCATCCGGGTCGATGCCGTTCTCAATGTTCACGAAAAACTGCGTGGACATGGTGGGATCGTCGTTGGTGGCAGTATCCACTTCTTCGGAAACAGTGGCGCTGTCCTTGGTGCCGTGGATGAAGGTGAAGCTGCCGTCGCCCATATCGCGGCAATCGCTCAGAGCCACGAAACGGACTTCATTGGTGTTTACGACATACATGCCGTAAGCAATGTTGCCCTCGTTGTACGCACTGCCCAGAATGTAGGCAGAGGGCACGGCGGTCCAGCCGGTGCCGTCATCGCGGTCGGCGTAGATAACGATGCCGTTATCAATTTTGTAGAAGGCGCTGCCGCCGATGGGGGTAACATCCTTCACGGGGTTCATAGTGGCGCTCTCGTGGTTGTCCTCCACAAGCCCAGAGTTCGGTTCGGTCATGTCATCCATAGCGAAAGCTGCGACGCTCATACAGCTGAAAGCCATAGCGCAGCACAGGACGCCCGCCAGAATCCGGCGGAATTTCTTGAATTTTGTCATCTTAACCTCCATTGTAATGTTTGTTTGGTTGGTCGGTCGTTTCTATTAAACAGCCGCGCCGCAGGTTCCCTCCCCCGCGTCGGCAGCCATTTAGCCGGGTGTGTGCCTTATTGGGCACTATTTGTGAATTGCGCACCACCACCTTTATCTCATCCTTACCTCATAGTTTAAGGACTTTGCACAATACCTCAAGATGTTTTTTGCACTTTTTCCGAAAAGTTTTTCGCGTGCAAAAAGCGCCCCGCACACAGCATTTCGCCATGCACGGGGCGCCGTTGAGAAAGGAGCGAGCTATGGAAAGCTCCGGGAAAAATCAGCCTGTCGTAGAGGGTGTCACGGGTTCGCCGTGGATATATTCGGGCAGTTCCGCATCATCGACCTCCGGCACGGTCTTGCCGTACTCGGCGATGGTGTACTGCACCTTGGTAACAGGCGTACACACCGTTTCGTCATTGACGTTGCCGCCGGCGATATAGCACTCAAGCGGCAGGTGCAGGAAAACGCCGTCCACACCCTCGGATTCATCCGCTGCGGCGATCCAGCGCTCCGGGTTTGCCGGGGTGTTGGCGCCGGGCACAAGCTGTGTGCCAAACATATTCATGCTCATTTCGCCGCGCAGCAGGTCGAGCGGGGCCTTGTCGGTGATCAGGAATCCGCCGGTGGGATCCACGTTGATGTCTGTGACGCGGATCGCGCCGTTGGAGTAGTTCACCAGCGCCTCAAACGGTTCGTCTTCCGGCTCGTTTTCGGGAATCTCCTCATCCTCATCGGGATCGGGTTCCTCGCCGCTGGGCTGCTCGTCTTCGGGCAGGTCAGCGTCACCCTCGCCGGGCTGTTCCGCCGGCTCGCTCTCCGACTCATCGGGGATGGAGTCGCCGCTATCCGGCGCCGCCGGGTCTTCGGACGAATCGCTGTCCGCAGGCGGTACTGTTTCTCCGTCGCTTTCGTCTGCGGGCGGTGCCTCCTCACTGATGTCTTCCCCGCTGGGCAGCGTCGGCCGTTGCGGGTCGTCAGGCAAGTCGGTGCCTGTGTCGCCGGTGCTGTCCCCGCTGGCAGAACTGTCTGCCAGCACAGGGTCGCCGCTGTCCACGGTTGCGGTGTTCCCCGCCGCCTCCTCCGCAAATGCGGGAAGCGCGGAGCCGACGCAGGTGAACAGCATCAGCATGGCGAGCAGCAGTGTCGCCCCTCGCCGCCAAAGATGGTTGCTTTTGATTCTTTTCAAAACGATAGCTCCTTCCCTTGTGCATCTGGCAGAAACCCGCTATATGCCCAATAGGGCACTATTTGTGAATGGCATACGAATCCTCCACCAGACGCTTTGTGGATATTCTTTCCTATTATTCTACGAGCTTTGCACAGCATCGCAAGAGGGTGTGCAGCAAATTCTGATACAAAAAAAAATCCCCTCCCGCCGATTTGTTCGGCAAGAGGGGCGCGTTATTTGTTTACGAGAGGTTTCAATTCATGCCCTTATGGGGAGGGGCAACCGAGCGTTTGCTTCCTACCGCCCGGATAAAGTGTACCTGCCCCTAAAGTCCCTTATAGCCCACCACTATAATCGCCATCGTCCGGAGCGGCGTTACCACCATTCCCCTCATCCGTCCCACCGCCGGGGATAATCGTGCCGCCATCTTTTCCAGCCGCGCCACCATCTCCCCAAGTTTCATTGTTACCACCTGCAGGCGGCACATCGGGAGTGGGATCAGGTGCCGGCGTAGGATCGGGCTGCGGAGCCGGAGTCGGGTCGGGAGTCGGCGCAGGCGTAGAACCGCCGCCGTTTCCACCGCTGGGCTGGTTGGGCGTGGCCGCTCCAGTGTTGCTGCCGTTACCAGTATTACCATTGCCACCATTGTTGCCCGCCGGACGGCTGGTGGTCTGCCGCACAGGTTCAGTTACCACAACTTTGCAATCAGTCTTCTGTCCCAGCTCGTTTTCCACAGTGATGGTCGTTTCCCCGGCGGCCACACCAGTCACAACGCCGTTCTCATCCACAGTGGCGGTGTTCTCATCCGCGCTGGTGTAGGTGTACTCGGTGCCGACCTCGGCCTCGACATCCTCCAAACCAGTATCCACGATGATGTCGGCGGTCGCGCCAACCTCCAGCTCCATATCCTCGACGGTCAACTTCTCCGGGGCCTGCTGCACAGTTACGGTGACAGTTTTCTCCACACCGTCGGCAGTGATCGTCAGCTCAGTTTCACCAGCCGCCACAACGACCAAATCGCCGTCCTTTACGGTAACAACGCTCTCGTCAGCAACCGCGAACTCCATCTTTTCCGCCTTGGCGCCTTCCGGCAGCAGGGTGTATTCCACTGCAGCAATCTCGTCAGCGGTGTTCAGCAGGATGTCCTCGGCCTCAATCCCCTCGACAACGGCCTGAACCACGACTTTGGCTGTCGCGCTCAAGGCGCCGTCGGCAGAGGAAACAGTGACGGTGGTTTCCCCAGCGGCAAGCGCGATCAGCGTGGTGCCGTCCAGCGCGGCGATGCTCTCGTCGGCAACAGTAAAGTCACGCCCAGCTTTTCGATGGCTTTGTTCAACGTTTCGGCGTCAATATCGGCCTTATCGGCAACAAACTCGGCGTTCAGGGTGACGCTCTCCCCTTTTTCCAAAGTGATGTCGTCCAAAGTGATGCCGGTGATTTTCGCACTCCCGCACCCGGTAAAGCACATCAGCGCGATGGCAGCAACGGTCAGCAGCATCAAAAACTTTTTCATCTTCATCATAGCAAGTTTTCTCCTAAAGTTCGCCGGTGGAAAACTGTGGTAGGAAGTGGAAGAGAGTGTTAAAATCCTCCCGGAGCGTCCTCTGGTGGAACATTAGGGTCGGGAGCTCCCTCATCCGTCCCACCACCGGGGATAATCGTGCCGCCATCTTTTCCGGCCGCGCCGCCATCTCCCCAAGTTTCATCGTTACCACCAGCGGGCGGCACATCGGGGGGTGGGATCGGGCACCGGTGCCGGCGTAGGATCAGGCTGCGGATCCGGAGTCGGGTCGGGAGCCGGCGCAGGCGTAGAACTGCCGCCGTTTCCACCAGTGGGTTGCGCAGGCGTGTTCGCACCCGTGCTGCCCGTACTACCAGTGTTACCATTGTTGCCAGCCGGCCGGGTCGTGGTCTGCTTCGGCGCTTCTTTCACCACCACGTTGCAGGTCGTCTTCTGCCCCAGCTCGTTTTCCACGGTGATGGTAGTCTCCCCGGCAGCCACGGCCGTCACGACACCATTCTCATCCACGGTGGCGACGTCCTCATCTCCAGTGGTATAGCTGTACTCCATACCCACCGTGATGTCCTCGCCCTCGACCGCAACATCCACCTGCGCAGTTTTACCCGCCACGATTTCCATGTCCTCGACCTTTAACTCCACGGGTGCGGTATCCACCTTGACAGCGGTTTCCGCCTTGATGTCGCCGCAGCTCACCGTAACAACGCACTCGCCGTTCGCCACAGCAGTAACCTTGCCGTCCGCGTCCACGGTCGCCACATTCTCGTCACTGCTCTCGAAGACCAGCTCCACGTCGGTCGCATCCTTCGGCAGCAGCTTGACCTCCAGCTCGGCGGTATCCTCGTGATTGATTACCAGCACCATGTCCTCCGGCGCCTCGATGTCTTCCAGCGCCACATCCACAGTGATCTTGCACACGCTCTGGATGTTGGCGTCCTTGATGCTGACAGTGATGTTCGCCTCACCGCCGCCGACGGCAGTTACATTGCCGTTCTCGTCCACGGTAGCAACATCCTCGTTGTCGCTTTCCCACACGAGCGCCAGCCCCTCGGCGGCCTTGGCGATGGCATCGGCCTTTGCGTTCTCCTTGTCGGCGCCGTAGCTGATCTCCAGCTGGGCCGTCTCGCCCTTCTCAAGCTGCATATCCGCCGGCAGGCCGATGGACGTGATGTTCACGCTACACCCAGTAAAGCACATCAGCGCGATAGCGGCGACGGTCAGCAGCATCAAAAACTTTTTCATATTCGTCATAGCAGGTTTCCTCCTAAAAACGCTATGCGGCATTTTGCCGTACCCTATATTATATCGTATCTTGTACCCGTTTGCAAGAACCTGTTTTCCTTGTTCTTGTAACCAGATTATACCATAAATTCAAGCAAATGTCAATAGGGTTACACTGATTTTTATGTGTTTTTATGGTGTAAATCACTTATATTTTTGGTGCGCAAAAGAAAAAGCCCGGCCACCGAGCAGTCTCGGTAGTCAGGCTTATAGGCGTCAAATATTAAGCGCGCTCGACATCGTGGTAGTCCCGTATCAGTTCGTCTGAAATGACCTGATACGCTTTGGTACTGTCCACATGCGACCAAGGAGAACCAGCACGATGCGTAAGGTCAACGAGCGTACTCGCGGGATATTCGCCGTACCGCTGAATCGTCCGATCTATCGACATGAGCTTTTCAGCACCGTCTTTTGCGAACAGGATTCGGCTTCTTGCCGGCAGCTCCTTTACGCCAGTGTGAGCGGCGCTGTCCGGGCCAAACTCGAACGGCTGAATATATTGGGGGCCGCTCCGTTTATACGCCTCATAAACACTGTCCACAACCGGCCCGTGCTTGAAAGCATAGATTCTGTCTTCATATAGACGGGCACCATGCTCACACAAATAATCGGCATACGCGAAATAGACCAGTTTTTCCAAAGACAGATGGGTGCATTTGATTTTTGAGAGAATGTAGATCGCCACATCCAATCCGGTCAGCACCCGGTCTTTTTTTGACTTTCTCCGAAAAATCTGGCACCGACGGAACGCACTCGACGCCCTCAAAAAACAGGTCATACTTTACGACCGACTCCCACGATTCAGTCCCTGTTTCGATGAGGTGTGTTGACAGGGGAACATCATCACCGCAGCTCTGCTTAATTTCCCGGATGATCTTTGCGATTGCATCGCTGTTGAGCTGGCTTGCCTCTGTAATGTCCAGCGCCACACGAGCACCATCGGTGTATGAACTGCTCATAATAATATAGTGTTTAACCACCGTTGATTCCCCCTTCCTGTCTTTCTTTTTCCCAAGTGGTGTATTCTTGCTTGTATCTTTTATAGGATGCGAAATTTCTGTCGGCATCTATGGTACTCGGACAGCTTTGCTTGTATCAGCCAGATACCGTTTCAGCAAGAAAGCGCAGAAATACGGAAAGGTATAAATGCCATCACTGTATCCAATATTCCCGCTGATAAACTTAATACCATAATGGATATCAGCATACCTTTCGCTCGCAATCAAGGTTCTCATAGACTTAGCGGCTCCGTTATTTGCCTTAACCTCTACCGGAATCAGGGCATCGGCCGTTCTAACAAAGAAATCCTGTTCCAACGACGAATCATCCCGCTTGTAGTAATAGAGCTTGTATCCAGCCTTAACCAACGCCTCTCCGACAATGTTTTCATAAAGCGCGCCTTTATAGACACCGAGGTTTTTGTTGGTACGCAAGTCCTCCTGCGCCTCCTCGTCCAGCATTGCAACAAGCAGGCCGCTGTCCGCAAGATAGATCTTATACTTTGTTTCATCATAATTTCCTTGAAGCGGCAACTCGGGAAAATTCATGCAATAGCAGATATTAACTATTCCGGCATCATCCAACCATTCGATGCACCCTCTGTAATCACGAAAGCGGGCGCCGGAAGCGACCTTTGAGATTTGAAATTTTTTATTATCTTTGGCGAGCTGTGCGGGAATATGATTAAACACGTTCAGGATTCTGGTCTGATCCATACCCTCCGCGTATTTGCGAATATCCTCTTTGTAATCGGCAATGAGCTGCCTCTGCGTTTCAAGCGAGCCTTCAAAAGAACCCTTCGCAACAAACTCGCGGATAACCGCCGGCATCCCACCCAAAATGCAGTAGTCGAGAAACAGCCCGCTACATACTGACATTTCTACTTCGTTAAATGGAGTAAGTGTGCACATATGCTGCAGCATATCTTCAACAAAGCCCTCGTCGTAGCCTTTGGCCCATAGAAACTCCTCAAAATCCATGGAGTACATCTCATAGTCAGATTTATACCCCACACTGTTACTTTCGATTTTCCGATAGTTGATACCGAGCATGGAACCGCTGCAGATCACATCATACCTTCCGTCAATTTTGAAAAATTTCAGAGCCGTAGCAATATCCGGAAACTCTTGAATCTCGTCAAAGAACAGCAGCGTTTCACCCTCAATAAAACGCTTGGACGGGTCGATTCTGGAGATATTCTTTACAATGGCTTCCGCACTGTATCCATCCGCCGTAATCATCTTGTATTTTGGTTCTTCTACAAAATTAACTGTAATTACGCTTTGAAAATTCATGGCGCCGAATCGTTTGATGGATTCGGTTTTCCCCACCTGCCGGGGGCCTTTCACAATCAGCGGCTTTCTGTCCGGATCAGCTTTCCACCTTGTCAGGAAATCATCGACTTTTCGTTTCAGGTACAGCACTTTCTCTCGCCTCCTTTGATATCATTATAACCGTATTTAACGGAGAAATCAATCATTCGCACAAAAAATGAGCGAGTTTTATTCTTTCTTTCACATTTTATGGGCGAGTTTTCGCGTGCTCCTCACATTTTCCGGTTCTGGGTGAGTTTTCCAATCTTGATTTCCGCTGCACCTTTGCGCGCGTGCGATAGAAAAAAAGAGAGTGGTCTTGGGTGTCTTGGGCTTGGTGATACACCCACTTCCTTTGGCTGGCCGTATATGCTATATGCCCGCCTCAAGGCGTTTGTGAGCGGCCCCTGCCCGACCTCGCCCATCGCAGCGTGGCCTATGCCAGTACGCGCAGGATACGCAGCGTGTGCGCGTCCCCTGCAGGTGCATCGCGCCGCGTACACGCACAATGGCTGCCGGTATCGCGCCCCTCCCAGCATTGCTTGAGCCGGGCATACGAGCAAGCCGTCGTCATCGCTCACTTGGCGCAGCACAAAGAAGGCCGCGTTGCGCAGTCCTGCAATCGGCCCGACGGTAGGCGGGCACTTTTCCCAATTTTTGAAAATCAGATGGGGTTTATATTAAATATAGTATGCCCCCAAAAATTGTCAGACGCCTGTTTTGGAGCCGAACCTTCGCCCAATAACCACCGGCTTTCCCGGCCTTTCTGTGCGCTTCACGTTTTTAGGGATGTGAGAGCGGTGGTTTTTGTTTTTTCCCTTCTCCTCCCCAAAAATCCGGCTCGTCTCTTTTTCTGAAAATCAATATTCTGTTTTTTCAAAAATCACAGTGTCTGCGGTACGCTGTATCGGATGCCGCCGGCGTATATCCAGCCGGCCTTTGTGCGGCCTTTTTCGATTTTGCGCAGCCCTGCATAGCATTTCCGCCACAGCTTTTCTTTGGCGCGCCGCACGCGCTGCATCGCCAGCCTCACAACTCGTTCTGCCTCGGTCAGCGGCCTGCGTCCGCGCTTTTTGCCCATCGCGTCCGCAGGCGTGTCCCCGCCCTCAAGCTGCCCGCTCTCGGACGGATTGCCGTCCTGCCCAGCACCCGTCCCGGAAGACCCCGGAAAGTCGTCGTCGTGATTGTGCTTGCGATCCTCCTGTTTTGCGGTTTTCTTGGCCTGCTGCTTGGCCGCTTCCAGCTCGCGCTCCTTTCGTTCCAGCTCCTTCTTGGCCTCATCCACCGCCTGTATCAGCTTAAAGCGACGGATGCGGTAGTTGATGCAGGAGACGCTCAAGCCCAGCTTGTCGGCAATTTGCTCTCTGGAAAGACCATCGTACAGCATTCTCACAATAGAATGGTTTCGATAGTCGTCGTTTTCCTTTTGGGTACGCCCGCTTTTGTTTCTCCGGCGCTTGCGCTCCTCGGCGTCCATGATACCCTGCATCTGTTTCTGCTCAGTTTCCGTGACTTGCAAATCGGAAATCACACGGGCGCTGCCAATAGCGGATCGGCACAAGCGCACAGACCGGCGCAGGTGCTTTAATTGTTCTTGCAGCTTGTCTTCCGGCAGCGGATAGCGCATCATCGCGTTGGCCCGCTCAACGGCGGCGACAGCAGGTGCGTTGTCTGTTTTTCGGTTGCCGGTGGAGATCATGGTGTAGAAATACAGATAGAAGTACAGGCGCTGCTGCATTTCCGATGTGAAATCGCCCTTGCGCAGTTTAATCAGCCCGAAAAAATCCTCGGCTGTGTTCGCATAGGATTGCTTTTGGAATGCGTCGTTAATCGTCTCCCGGCTGCGTGCACGAGGAGGTTTGCGCGTGTAGGAAACAACGGCGGGAAGCTGGTCGTCGTCGGCAGTCCGCTTAAACACCGGGCTTTCCATCCACCTGCTGTACGGTTTGCTGGGCAGCATCTTGTCCTTGTCCGTAGGCATCAGATCGCCTGGCATAGCCAGCTCGTCGTTCCAGACCATTTCCCGGATCATCCACCACGCTGGGCACTGCGCATCCTTGCCGTGCGCGCGCCGCCACGCTTCACGGTATGCGCGCTTGACGGGCAGCGCGTTCAGAGCGTTGTACATGACATCCCAGGACACCTTCTGCTTTTGGACGCAGAGAAGCCTCGAACCGCCCGTAGGCAGCTCGATTTGTTCGCACACATCCGTCCGAAACGTCGCCACGCCAAAATTTCCAAAGATGTCCGAAAGGCGGTACATCATACTCCGCCAGACTGGCAGATAGCTCGCCGACCTCCCGTCGCTGCTCATCCACAGCGCCCAAAAGCCCGCCTCAGTCTCCCACATGGTCGGCACAACCAGCCCGCACTGCGCGCAGGTTTTCTGGAACTCACGCACGACAAAATCGACCGTTTTTTCGGCCCAGCGCTTTGTGTTCTTCCAGTCCACCCGCAAATAGAATCCGTTCAGGTGAAGCAGCGCCGACATGACACACCCTGCGTCGCTGAAATCGTTGATGGCGAGTTTAACACGTCTTCTCGTCTGAGCATAGCGCAAAAAGCCCGTGCTGGCCGCCTTGCGCAGCATCGCGGCGCCGATTGCCTCGCTCACCGGGTTCAGACCGTCCTCGTCCGTCGCTGTCGCATAGATATACGCGGAATCCGTTGTGGTAGCAAGGCGCTCAAGAATGATTTGATTCAGATATCGGTTCTCCCAGAATCTTTCCGGTTTTCTCGCATATTCCTCGTAGGATTTTGCAAAAATCCGAGACTGTCCCAGCTCCCTCTCTCGGAAGGTGATGTTTAAGACCTTGGTTGTGGTGATGGCGTTTGCGTTCGTGCGTGGCATATTTTCCTCCTTAATGCCTTGTGTACCCTATCGGACACTATTTCATTTGGATACACTGAAGCGCGCGGCAAACAAAAATGCGCCGCGAACTTCTTTCAGCTCGTGGCGCACTCAACTGTAATTTTTTTGGAATTACAGCGTTTTTCTCTTGACAAATTGCTAAATTCCTTGTATACTATATATCAAGGAATCAGCAGTGGTGCTGCACTCGCTGATTTCGCCGTTTGGTGTCTGCTAACGCCAAGCGGCATTTTTTTTATTTGTATCAATATTATAGCACATTTTGGGGCGGATTGCAAGAGGCTTTTTGTATTTTTGTTGCACATTCTCCTTATTTTCAGTGTTAAACGGTTGTTTTTGCGTCATTCAACATGGACAATTCGCTCGGACGCGCCTGCCGCAGCGTGGCCTATGCCAGTACGCGCAGGATACGCAGCGTGTGCGCGTCCCCTGCAGGTGCATCGCGCCGCGTACACGCACAATGGCTGCTGGTATCGCGCCCCTCCCAGCATTGCTTGGGCCGGGCATACGAGCACGTCGTCGGCATCGCCCACTTGGCGCAGCACAAAAAAACAGGCGTTTTCCCTCTCCAATGCGCCGCCCACGTATTTTCATGTGTAATCCATGTGTAAATTATGTAGAAATCATTGAACCATTCACGCTTTCGTGGTATAATACCCCAAAGAGCACGGAAAGGAGTTTGCACTATGGCTTCTACACCCACAAACCTTACCATCCCGATTGACCCGGAACTGAAAGCGCAGGCCAAAGCCCTGTTCGACGAACTCGGTCTGAGTCTATCCGGAGCGTGCAACATTTTTCTCCGGCAGGCCGTCCGCGAGGGACGCATCCCATTTGAGATCACCCTGAACAGCCCCGCCGGTAAAAATGGCGCACAGAGCGAATCCGAGAAGTAATGTTTCTTGCATAAAAAGAAAAGGCCCCTCGACGAGGGGTCTTTTTTGTTGTCTTGTTGTTGCTTTGATGCCTTAGCCCCATAGCTAAGGCTGGGGCTTGCGGCAACGCTTTGCTCAAAAGTGATGATCGAACAGCACGATTGCCCATTCTTCCGGGTTGCACCGAATTTGCTCAAGCGTCTCGTCCGTGACAGTGGCTTCCGCATCCTCACAATTATAGAACTCGCTTTTGAATGTGAAGCGCCCATCCAGCTCATTAGCAAGCCCACAAAGGCATCTTCTTGCCATGAAACTGCTGTCAGGTTCCTTGAGCTTCTCCACGATTTCCGCAAGATCGGTCGTTTCACAGCCTGCCATGACTTGCCCCAGATACCAGTTGATTGTTTCTTTCTGCCGGTTGCGGATTTCGACCAGCCTTTTCGTGAACGACTCCGGGTCATCTACCGCGAAAAGAACATTTTCGGGATATTCGTCTGCCCATCCTCCGGCAGTTTCCGTTTCGCGCCAGTCGAACGCGTCGTCGCAAAAGCACTCCGTCTGATCCTCCGCGTACCGGCGGAGGGCGTCTGCGGTGTCCTCGCGATCAGCTTCATCGAAAGCGGTTTGCTGTGCGACAGTCGGGATTCGTACAAGGTGGTTTACTAAAATGTGCATTGTTATTTCCTCCTAAGATTTTGTGTTTGGGAGCGCGTTTGGCCGACGACTCACGATTCCTCGTTTTCGTCCGGCAGCACGCCCCAGTTGTTATTTTCATCGCAGGACAAATCCAGCCACTTTTCCAGCCGTTGCCGCTCATCGCTGTCCATGAAAACCCCGATGGCGCCCATCATATCGGCAATGATTTCCGCGACGTTTCTGGTGTCGTAGTCTCCAAAGCCCAGCGCCCATGCCACTTGCTCTCTGTTCGTCATCATTATATATTGAATCTGATTCGATATAACTGCATATAGCCTTGATAAACCGCTTCATGTCCGATGTGTCTCTTTCAGGATACTCGCCTGTTATTACATTATACAAAAAATTACCTTTAATTGGTTTCTCCTTTATCACAGGATTGCCATTCGCCTTGCCTCCAGATGAACCTGTAAAAGTCCCATCCTGCCGCATTTCCTTAAAATCATTGTAGTATCTAAGATTTGGAATCGGTTACCGGCGTCCAATTTCCCGCCGAAGGGCAGTATGAAGTCCTCCAGCGTCATTTGCACCCGTTCAGATTCCTTTTGATACATCATCTCTACCCCAAAACCCGTCTTTTTTTGCTCTTCATCGCCATTATGATACCATAACAGAGCGCTAATGTATTGTGGTTTCAATGGGTTTGGGGGTGTTCAGTAGACTCTATGTATTACCGTTGGCATTTGTCGCAAACGCTATGTTTGTAGCAACCATGCAGCGCCTCGTCCACTATGCGGGGGGAGAACAGACAGCAGCGCCTCCGGCTCCATCAAACTGGCCAAGGAGCGCATTGCGCTGATGAAACGGTACGATATTATGGATTGAATTTAGGCAAAAAGAAAACGGGCGGAAGGGAGAAACTCCCTTCCGCCTGCGGCTTACCGCTCCATGCCCGCAGCACGCTGCTTTTTCGCCTGCTGCACGGCCTTTTCGGCGCTGCGGCGGCGGTTGAAGAGCAGCAGGTCCCGCATATTCTCGTAAAGATTGCCCTTGCCGGACTCGAACACGGCGACCATATATTTCTTCGTCTGATACCTGGCGTAAATCTCTTTCAGCCCCTCACGCAGGACGGGGTCAATTTTTTCTGCATTCGTCAGCCAGATTTCCACAAACTTCTGCTGGTCCCTGACGTTCATCTCCAAATAAAATCGACCTCCTTCCATATCCTTAGTTTCCTCATCTTTCCTGCGCCTTATACACCGCCGACTGCTTATTAAGCGCTGCATTTTCGGCGGTCAGAGTCTTGTAGGCTGCGTCATACTTTTTGAGTTTCGCCCGCATGGCCTCTGTGCCGGGGCTGCGCAAAACAGATGAAGCATGGGCTGAAAGACTGGTTCCCGTGAGAGCCCCGGAAGAATGCTATGTGCCCCAAAATAATTGACCGCCATCTCAATGAGCTGCTGCCCAGCGAGATGGCGGTCTTTTATTCGTGGCTACGTTTTACGCTTTTGTTTTGCCCAAACTCTACTCCTCCGAGTATACAACACCCAAACCACAGGGCAATAGAAGCCCTGTGGTTTGGGTGAAAGAACCCGCTCAACCTTTCACGGAACCGGAAACCATACCTTCCACGATATATTTCTGCAGGCACAGGAACAATAGCAGCATCGGCAGGATAGTGAGCACCAGCACACCGAACACATATTGCCAGTCGCGCTGATACTGTCCGAAAAAGTTGTAAATGGTAAGCGGCACCGTAGAATTCTTGGAAGACCCAAAGAAGAACAGCGGGATCATAAAGTTGTTCCAGATATCAATGGCGCTCACCACGATATTTGTCACCAAAATCGGCTTCATCACGGGCAGCAATATCTGGAATGAAAGGCGCAAAAACCCGCACCCGTCAAGGGTGGCCGCCTCATCGATCTCTCTGGGCACGCTTTTGGTGAAGCTGCAAAACGTCATCACCGTAAACGGAAGCCGCAGTGCAATAAACAGGCATATCACCGCCAGATAAGTGCCGTAGATGTTCAACACCTTCAGCATGGCAAAGGTGGTTGCAATCTGAAGCGTGATGGTAAGGCCAAAAACAAAATAATAGTATATGCCTGTGGAAAACCGGGTGCGCCGCCTGGACAGAACAATACCCGCCAAAGCCCCAAATAGGATGGAAAACAGTGTGGCCGGCACCGTGACGAGAAGGCTGTTCTTATAGCCGTTCAGAATCTTGCCCTTTTCCAGCACATGCAGATAGTTCTCCGGGTGAAACTCTGACGGAAGCGAAAGGTCGAACGCACTGGCCTCGGCCTGGGTCTTGAAAGAACCCAGCACCATCATGATCACCGGCACAAGATAGATCAGTGCGAACAGCGCAAGCAGCAGAAAAATCATCCAGTTGATGATCTTCGTTTTACGAGTGATCATGCTTCCACCTCCCGGGCCACAAAATAACGGTTCAACAAGAACGAAATCAGCATCACGATGACGCACAAAATCACGCTGCCTGCGCTGGATTCACCCAGGAGCCCGAGCGAGAACGAACGATACACATAGGTGGACAGCACCTGTGTGTCAAAACCAGGCCCGCCGTTGGTGACGACATAGATAATGTCGAACACTTTCAGGCCTCCGGAAATACCAAGCGTGATCACCACTGTGAAGGACGGTGCGATCAGCGGCAGCGTGATTTTGCGGAAACAGACCCAGGGGCTTGCGCCCTCGATGCTGGCGTATTCATAATAATCTTTGGGCACGGCCTGCAGCGCCGAAATAAAGATAAACATGTTGAAGCCCGCCCACATCCAGCTTTCGATCAAAATGACCGAGCCGAAGGCTGTGCCGTAATGTGCAAGCCAGTCCATGGTGAGGCCGCCTGCGCCCAGTGCTTCCAGTGCATTGTTCAGCAGGCCCGTTTTGGACAAAATGGCCCTGAACAAAACACCCACCACTGTCACACTCAGCACGCACGGCGCATAATAGATGGTGCGCAGCACATTGTTGGCGCGAATCTTCCGCACCAAAAGCAGCGCCAGGGCAAGACCGCCCACCGTTTTCAGGATCGTGGTGCAGATGGCGAATATGAATGTGTTCATCAGTGAGTGCAGGAACACAGGGTCCTTCAAAAGCGTAATGTAGTTGGTGATGCCGCGAAATTCCGGCGCATAAAATCGGCTGATGTTCCAGTCGGTGAACGAAAAGAACAGGCTTGCCAGAAGCGGAACAACAGTGAACAGTGTAAAGATGAGAAGGGCCGGAATCAGGGCCCAATACGGATAAAGAGATTTTTTGCGCATGTCGCGGCTCCCTTCTATGCGTGTAGTGTGTTTGTAAAAGGGACGGCAGCCATACGGATGCCGCCCCTTTTCGTCATGTCACCGCGTTAGGTCCAGCCTTCGACTTTTTTCTCCGTCTGATACTTCGCGATATCCTGCTGGAAGCGCTCCATCACTTCGGCGCCCGTCATATCGCCCTTGTACGGAGCCTCCAGGAAATACTGCCACAGCGTGTTGGCAAACAGGGGCTGCACGTCGTTGAAGCTCTGGTCGAACTCCGTCACAGTCTTGCCCTGATCGATGTAATCCGCATAGATCTTCTGCACGGTCTCGTCCATGTCTTCGCGGCGGCCGTCCACACCCTCAAAGTTGGGGTCGCCGGGCTTCGTCTCAAAGTACAGGTTGCAGTATTCAGGCGTGCTCCACAGATCGAAGACGCGCATGATGGCATCGGCATTCTCCGTGTCCTTGTTCACCGCCACGCCGGCAGAGGTGGGCAGCACTGCGATCACATCACCGTTGTCATATTTGAACTTCGGGTTGAACATACCAAGGTCCGTGTCGGGGTACTGCGTTTTGATGGCGCTGAAAATCTCGGTAGCGCCCATGAACATGGCCGCCTCGCCGCTGGCCAGACGCTCCAGTGCGCCGTCATAATCCAGCGTGAGATAATCTTCGTTGAACCAGCCCTTCGGGAAGAAGCTCAGGTACTCGTCCACTACGTCGCCAAGGACGGGGTAATCGCTGAATTTGGCCTGATTGCTGAGGATTTTCTTCGTCATGTCCTGCACTTCGGATTCCACGCCGATGGCACGCATAAAGCCGGAGGTCATCCAGATCTGCGGAATCCAGTTGTCGGAAGCCAGCACGAACGGCGTGACACCGGCAGCCTTCAGCTTGTCCGCCGCTGCATACATCTCTTCGGTGGTGGTGGGCACTTCAATGCCGTTTTCTTCAAACACCGTTTTGTTGTACACCATCGCCTGGAAGCCGTTGGAAGCTTCAAACACGAAGCCGTAGCTCTTGCCGTTATAGGTGGAAAGCTCCGGTGCCTGCACCTTGGACTGCCATGCGCAGTCGTCCAGCGGCAGGAAATGCTCTTCCGGGTTCACCTGAGAATACAGCTGCGGGAACTGGTACACGATCAGGTCCGGTGCCTCGCCAGAGTTGACTTTCATCTGCAGCAGGTTATCGAACTGGTCATCCGGAACGACCTAGAAGTCGATCACGATGTTCTCTTCTTTCTCCAGCTTTTCCACCATGGCCTGCAGACCAGCGTAGTTGCGGGACTGCTGCACCATGCCGGTGATCTCCACGCGCTCTTTGTTCTCAACCGTCGGGGGCGTTTCACCGGATACGGTGCTGCCCGCCGTGCCACTCGCCGGGCTGCCGGCGCAGGCAGTCAGCATACTGGCGGCCAATGCGCCAGCCACTAGCAATGACAGAAGTTTTTTTGCTTTCAACATTTGCGTTCATCCTCCATTTTTTCTTTTTAAAATTCATTTTCCTTTGTTCAAGCGAATGATCTTCCAAATCCCCCCCGCTATTATAGCGCTTTTCCCGATGTATTTAAATAAAAAATGAAGCATTCCCACAGGAAAACCGCAACAAAATTCTTTTATGAGGAATGATTTTAGCCAGATTGCAGCATTTCGTTCAATCGCATTGGGTATTTCAACCATCAATCATTGCTCACTGGCACCGAGATGCTTTGCTTGCAGCAATAGGCTTTTCCATCCACCTCCACGGTGAGTGCGTCACCTTCCAGAATGTCCAGGCAGAACTGTGCGCTGTCGAACGAAACTGCAAGAAGCCTGCCCCTGTACAAAATGCGGAACGACACACGCCGCCACGCCTCGGGGCACCGCGGCGTGAAGGCCAGGTGTTCCCCATGGTAGTTCAGGCCGGCAAACCCTTGCACCACCGCCAGCCAGGATCCCGCCATGCTGGTGATGTGCAGGCCGTCTTCCGTGTCTGCGTTGAAGTTGTCCAGATCCAGTCGGGCGGCACGCTGATACAGTCGGTACGCCTCCTGGTAGCGGCCGCTGGCAGAGGCAACCACACTGTACATACTGGGCGACAGTGACGATTCATGTACCGTCATGGGCTCGTAAAAATCGAAATTGGTGCGTTTCTGCTGCTGGGTAAACCGGTGCGGGAAGTAGTAAAAAGCCAGCACCACGTCTGCCTGTTTGATGTAGCAGGAACGAAGAATCCTATCCCAGGACCAGTGCTTGCAAATAGGAAGCTCATCGGCGGGGATATCGCTCACCGGACGAAGGTCTTTGTCGAAGAAGCCGTCCTGCTGCACAAACACGCCACGTTCTGCATCCTCTTTCAGATACATTTTCTGGGCCACTTCACGCATTTTTTCGCGCTCAGCCTGCTCCAGCCGTACACCGGCCAGCTCTGTGCTGTACAGGGCGTATTCGATGCACCATTTCGCCATATAGTTTGTCAGCCAGTTGTTGTTGATATTATTCTCATATTCATTGGGTGCGGTGACACCCAGCAGCATATAGCAATCTTTGTGGGCATTGTATGTGCTTCGGCTCACCCAGAAGCGTGCCACTTCCAACGCCACTTTATAGCCATATTCTTTCAAATAGCTCTCATCGCCTGTATACTGTGTATAGCAGTATATCGCATATACGATGGCTGCGTTGCGGTGCAATTCTTCGAAGGTGATCTCCCATTCGTTGTGGCACTCTTCACCGTTGAACGTGACCATGGGGTAAAGTGCCCCTCCGACCCCCAGCTTCGCTGCATTTTCCCGCGCTTTTTCCAGTGTGTTGTAGCGGAACATCAGAAGACTGCGGGCCACTTCGGGGCCGGCCACCGCAAGATACAGCGGGAAGCAATAGCCTTCCGTGTCGTAATAGGCCGCACCGCCATATTTTTCGCCGGTGAAGCCCTTGGGGCCGATATTCAGGCGTGCATCGCTTCCATCGTAGGTGCACAACAGCTGGAACAAATTGAAGCGGATGCCCTGCTGCGCTGCGTCGTCCCCCTCGATGGCCACGTCGCACATCTGCCAGCGGGCGGCCCACACACTGCGCTGCTCTTCCTCCAGCGTTTGCATGCCAGCCTGTACCGCCTCGCGCAGTAGGTCCAGCCCGCAGCTGCTCAGCTGCTGGGGTGCGTGATCCCGTGAAGTGACAACGCTTACATACTTTTCAAGCGCCAAAGCGTCGCCGCCCGGAACAAGCTGCTTTTCAAACACCTGGCTCACGGTTTTTCCGTCTTCGCTTTTTTGTCTGCTGCACTGGCCGCCCTGCGTGAAGGCTGTGATGCACACTGTAAAGCGCTCGATTCCGAATACATTCTCGTGCGTGCGGGCCGTCAGCTGCACTTCCGGCTGCTCACAGCTTGCGTCCAGCACCCGCCAGAACTGCTCGCCATAGTTGGCATCCGTATTGTATACGTCGGCACTGATGCCCGTTTCCACACGCACCGTGCCCTGAAAGCCATTGCTTTTCACAGCATAGCGCATGCAGGCAATCTCCTTGCGCTGGCAAGAGAAAAACCTTGTAGAGCGCAGCTCCAACTCGCCCCACTTTGTGTTCAGCACCACCGTGCGGGTCATGATGCCGGTGTGCATATCCACTTCCCGGTAAAACTTCTTCACATCGGCTTTTGCCAGGTCAAATCGTTCTCCGTTCAAATACAGATCAAAGCTCAGAAAATCCGGCGCATTGATCACCTTGCCGAAATAGCGCGGATAGCCGTTTTTCCACCAGCCCACACGCGTTACGTCCGGCACCCACACTCCTGCAATGTATGTGCCTTTCAAGGTGGTTGCACTGTAGTGCTCTTCATAATTGCCGCGCGCACCCATATAGCCGTTGCCCATGCTTGTGACAGACTCTGCCGGGCAGTTGTCTGCATTGTCCAGAGATGTCTGCACAATCTTCCACGGGTCGATGGTCTCAAAAATCCGTTTCATATATCCTCCCGCTTTTATTTCGATAATTTATCGGCTTGCGTGTTTATCATAGCACAGCACATTCCGCTTTTCAATTGTCAATTTTGCCCAATAAATCGCACTTTGTTTTGTATGTATTCCATATTTTATTTTATATTTGCATATCCTTGTCCTCTTCAGGCAATTCAGCAAGGTTTTAATACAATAAATATTCGATAATTTATTGACAGAGAACATCAAATGTGCTACACTGTGTCCCAAAGACAACCACATAGAAAGGGGAAAAGCCAATTGCAGTTTTCTAGCGAATGGAGCCAGGGGTTCAGCGCACAATGGCCCGAATGCGCACAATCCCGGGCGCCGATACGCCGCACGTTGCATGACATGTGCGCCATGTTCACCGATCAGGACGAAGTTTCCCGGCTGGCCGCCGGTGGGCAAAACCCTCTGATTTACGAAGTAAGCGCCTGGGATGCGCCGAGCCAGTCGGGTGCGCTCTCCTTTGGTGTGACGGTGCTGCACCCCGGCCAGATCGACAGCGAGTATTACATGACAAAAGGCCATTATCATGTGGTGCGGAACACCGCCGAAGTATATTATACGCTTTCCGGCGAGGGAGTTCTTGTCACGGAAAACGAAGACGGGCAGTGCATCCTTCTGCCCATGGCGCCGGGCACAGCCTCGTATGTAGCGCCCGGCTTTGCGCACCGCATGGTGAATACAGGCAGTCAGCCGCTGGTCAGTTTTTATGTGTTCCGCGCGGATGCGGGTCATGATTATGCAGCCATTGAGGTCGGCGGATTTCGCTGCCGCATCATGGCAGACGAACATGGGCGTCCATGCGTGAAACACGGCAATTCACTTTTGCCGGTGTGCGAACTTCCGTGTCAGGAAGGGCACATCGACGTGACAGATCTTTTCAGGGAGGATTCATTATGATATCAGTTTCTCAGCTCACCACCGCAAGCCTGGCCAACCTGTTCGACCACACCCAGCTGCACGCCGACGCACGGCGCGCGGATTTTGAAAAGCTGTGTGCGGAAAGCCGTGAATACGGGTTCAAAATGGTGGCCATCAACCCGGCGCCTGTTGCATTGTGCAAGGAATTGCTGGCCGGCACGCCGGTGCACGTGGGCGCAGCCATCGGCTTCCCGCTTGGGCAAAACGGCGTGGAATCCAAGGTGTTTGAAACGCAGCAGGCCATCCGTGATGGCGCAGACGAGATCGACTACGTCATTAACATCGGCGCTGCAAAAGACGGCAATTTTGCCCTGATCCGGGACGAGATGCACCGCATCGTAGATGTATGCCGTCAGGCCGGCGTGCTTTCCAAAGTAATCTTTGAAAACTGCTATCTCACAAAAGACGAAATTCGAACGCTTGCCCAGATTGCCCGTGAAGAACGGCCGGACTTCATCAAAACTTCCACCGGGTTTGGCACAGGCGGCGCCACAGCGCAGGATGTTGCCCTGATGAAATCCGTGGTGGGCGACGCCGTCAAAGTGAAGGCCGCCGGCGGTATCCGAAGCTGGCAGGCCTGCCGGGAAATGCTGGAAGCCGGCGCCGAGCGCATTGGCACCAGCAGCAGCATCCGCATCCTTCAGGAATTTCAGGCGTGGAAAAACGCATAAAAGCGCCATCCATACACAAAAATGGCCGGGCACCCAAAGGGGTGCCCGGCCATTTTCAGCCACAGCCAGGTTACATTTTCGGCAGCGAAGAGAAACCTTCACGGAACCGGGCAATATGGGCGATAATCTCATCCTCCCATGTCACCTTCGAACTATCCGGGATGGTGCCGCGCCGCTCCATGCCTTCAAATGTCAGGCGCAGGCCCTCTTCCAGAGAGATCTCCGGCCGCCATTCAGGCACATCGTGCAGCAATTTTTCATTGGACACATAGGTGTGCTGGCCAAAAATCTCATATGCCAGCACAAAGCGCTTGGCGTCCAGCTCCATCATCTGAGCCAGCGGCAGGCCCACCATCTCCACCTCGCGGCCCAGCACCTTCATGGCCGTGCGATGATATTCCGCCCAGGTGGTATACCCCGTCTGCACCACGTTATATACTTGCCCGATGCAGTGCTGTTTGCCCAGCACGCCCACAAAGCCCCGTGCGGTGTCGCGCGTGTGCATGTACTGATGCAGGATATCGCCGTCTCCGCAGATGAGGATGGGCTTGCCGCGCTTCACCCGGTCGATCCATGTGTGCTCCGTGGCAAAGCTGCGCAGCGCACCACTCATCTCGCTGTAAGACGTGCAAGGCTTCATCATGGTGACGGGAAATCCCTCGTCCTTCCATGCCTGCTGATACACAAGGTCTGCCTCGTGCTTGTTGATACCATAATCTGTCCATGGGGTGAACGTGTCACACTCCCGAATGGGCATGCGCTCAAAGCGCTTGCCATAAGTGCACACCGTGGACGCCGTGATGAAATGCTGCACCCCGCGAAACGCTTGAATGCTCACGCGGGCATCTTCCGCGGTAAAGCAGGTCATCTCAAACGCAGCGTCCGGCTTCAGTGCCTGCATGGTCTCGATATACTGCTCCGCATTGCGGCGGTCGCCTCGGATATACTGCACCTCCGGGCCATGGATAGACGTCGGCTGCCTGTCATATGCGACCACCTCATGGCCACGCTGCAAAAGTTCGCGCACGATGTGGGCGCCAATGTTGCCGTTTGCACCAGTCACAACTATTTTCATGTGTTTGCACTCCTTTTTGTTTGTCATTGCATGTCAAAGCAATTGGTCAGAACTCGAATGGAACTTGGACGTGCATCGACAAAATATCGATAAGTATTTTTATTATAAATCATAGTTTTCTAGCTGTCAATAGAATTTTTTCTTTCATTTTGTCATTTGTTTTCAAAAGGCCATTTGTTGTTTCGATAATTTTATCGATTTCTTATTGACTTTTTCCTCTCAAATAGTTATGATAAAACCATCCAAATCACAGGGAGGGTCTTGCATGGAGCATGTATTTTTGGTAGTATTTGACTTGGACGGTGTGATTGTGAATACATCATCGTTCCATTATCGTGCCTGGAAACGTCTGCTGGCAGAGGAATGGGGTGTGGAGCACACCCAAGAGGTAGACGACATGACCAAGGGCATCGGCCGCTATGAATGCCTGCGGCTGATCACCCAGCAATATGGCTTATCTGTGCCGGAAACCTCTTTTCGGGCACTGGCAGACAGAAAAAACAGCTATTATGTGCAGTTGCTGCACACGGAGCTTGGCCCCGAAAACATTCTTCCCGGTATTCCGGAGACGTTTTCCCTTTTGCGCCAGGCACACATTCCCACGGCGCTTGCCTCGTCCAGCTTCAATGCACCGTATGTGGTGCAAAAACTTGGGCTTCATTTTGATTATCACGTAGACCCCGGCAGCATCGCGCACGGCAAGCCTGCGCCTGATATCTATTTGAACGCCGTGAATCACTTCGGATACGAGCCGCAGCATTGCATCGGCATCGAAGACGCCGCCTCCGGCGTGGCATCCGTAAAGCAGGCGGGGCTGTATTGCATTGGCGTGGGAGATGCGGCGCTGCTGAAGGATTGCGACAGCCTGGCTGCCAGCACTGCGCAGCTGCCCGGCATTCTGAAAAAGCTGATCGGCACAGCCAGTTAAAATACGAAAACAAGGCAAGAGGGGATCATATGGTCAAGATTCAGGACATCGCACGGCAAATGGGGCTGAGCACCAGCACCGTTTATAAGGCGTTCAACGGCGGGGCTGACATCAACAAAAACACCCGTGCCGAGATTTTGAAGGTGGCTGCCCGCATGGGGTATATCGGAAAGCCCAAAAACTTCCCGCACAAGCGCGTATGCGTGTTTCTGGAACGCATGGAGCTCCAGCAAGTCACCTATTATCTGTATGAGATCGCACTGGCCTTCAAACGTGCCGCCGCACAGCACGGCTTCGAAGTGGTGATCCGCAGCTTGGGCGACGACGTGCTTGGCTACGATCAGATCATGCGGCAGTACTGCCTGCAGGGTGCGCTGATTCTTGGGCTGAACACAGCCGACCAATACTATAAACAGCTGGAACGTCTGGAACATCCCACCGTCCTGGTTGACAACTACATCGAAAACCCGAACATCAGCTGCATCTCGGCCGACAATATGCGTGGCATGACGCTTGTGGTGCAGCATCTGCTCAGCCTTGGGCATCAGCGCATCGGCTTTATCAACGGCGAAGAAAACAGCAGCACCAGCGCAGAACGTCTCAACGGCTATGTCAGCGCCATCACGCTTGGGGGCCTGCGCTATACGCCTACGCTTACACAGCACGGAGATTTTTCAGAGGAATCCGGTGCGCGCTGTGCGCATGCTTTGGTGGAACAAGGCGTGACGGCGCTGCTCTGCGCCAGCGACCTAATGGCCATCGGCGCCATCCGGCAGCTGCAGCAGATGGGCCTGCGTGTGCCGGAAGACATCAGTGTCTGCGGCTTTGACGATATCCGCCTGTCCCGCTATATCACCCCGGGGCTCACCACTGTTCGCATCGACGTGGACAGCGTGGGCACACGTGCGTTTCTCTGCCTGCAGGACCTCATCGCTGGCGGCCCCTGCGTCAAGATCCTGGAGGCGCCTCAGCTAATCGTACGGCAATCCACCGCCGCTGCCCGCACCGGGCGCTGAAGATTGGACCCTTTTTCTGCGCCGCCCGGCCCGCACTGTGCCTGACAAGGCCTGCATTCATAAAACCATCCGCCGCCCTGCATGACTGTGTATCCGCAAAACGGTTATAGCGGAAATACAACTATTTTACGGCATCTGTCAGGCAGGGTTGGTAACGAAACAACGGGTATCCGGTGAACACCGGATACCCGTTCAGTCTGTCAAAGAACCCCTGCTTTTAAGAGGCGAAAGCAGGGGCTTTTTTGTAATTTGGGCGATAACAAACAAATATCAGTGCAAAAATGGAGTTTTCCCAACTCCAATTTGCCAGTTTTTTCAGATTCATGGCAGCATATTTAAGCCTGACCCATCGTGTTACTGCGGCCAAGCCTCTATGGTGTGTATAACGCATTGCGTGTTTCTCTTTTGCATCCGCAAAGACTCGCTCAATCGTCTCTTTGCGCTGTGCATAAATTCTTTTGCTCAGCTCCGTCTTACGGATGCCCTCCACAATATCCAGATACTCCTGCCAGATGTGGGTTGTGAATAACTTCTGCCCTTTTTCATTTGCACCGCAATAGGCCTTGGATGGGCAGTTCACGCAGTTTTTAGGCGTGCTGCGGTATGCTCTCTTTCCATCCCGGTCGGTTGTAATCTGCCCCCTCGCCAGGCGGAGCGTTTGGGCACGATCCGCGCCGTCTATGAGCAGCAGAAGTACATGTACGATAACCGTACCCACAGCGTACCTGACCGGATCGTCAGCGTGAACCAGCCCTTCGTTCGGCCCATTGTGCGGGGAAAAGCGGGAAAGCCGGTGGAGTTTGGCGCGAAGCTGGACATCAGTGTCGTTGACGGATGGACACGGCTGGAGTGCTGTTCTTTTGACGCCTACAATGAGGCGGGAAATCTGCAGGAAATGGCAGAGCGGTTCCGAGCGCGAGAGGGGCATTACCCCAGCCGGATCTTGGCGGACAAAATCTACCGAAACCGGGAGAATCTCGAAATTTTTGGATGCTCCGGCCGTTTCGTCCGCTGAAAATGTCCGCCGCAAAGGGCTTTGCGCGGGTTCGGATTTCACAATTTAATATCGTTCTTGCGTGTTTTTCTTGCATTCTTCCAGAGCAAGGATTACACTTGAGATATACGGAGAGTTGTCCGAGAGGTCGAAGGTGCGACACTCGAAATGTCGTGTTCCCAAAAGGAACCTAGGGTTCGAATCCCTAACTCTCCGCCAAAAACCCAGTCATATCAAGGCTTTTGCCCATATGACTGGGCTTTTCTTTTCCCTCAAGGTCACATCGGCGTACATGATTTTCGGCAAGAACTCAGGTGTGCCAGCCGGTCTGCCTTGTGTCCGGCAGAGTCAGGATATTGTCCATTACATTTGCCGAGGTGATCTTGGACTTATAATCCAAATGGCTGTAAATATTCGCCGTCGTGCCAATATCGCTGTGGCCCAGCCACTCCTGAATTTGCTTCAGAGGCACATCGTTCGCCAAAAGCAGTGAGGCGCAGCTGTGTCTGAGGTCGTGAAAGCGAATGTGCCGCAGGCCGTTCTGCTCCAGCAGCTTGCTGAAATTGGCGGTAACTCTTCTGGGGTTGAAGATATTGCCCATGGCATCCACAAAAACATAGCCGTCATACTTTTTGCTGTAGCAATTTCCGCATACGCGCCGATTCTCCTTTTGCTGCTCCCTCAGCACCAGCAGCTTTTCCCGGATGTTGCTGACCAGCGGCAGGGAGCGCAGGCTGGATTTTGTCTTGGCACGGTCGGCGCAGACGATTTCACATTTGCCGTCTATCTTGGCATTTGTTACGATGTGTCTGATGGTGATGGTATTGCGCTCAAAGTCGATGGCGTCCCATCTCAGGCCCAGAGCCTCGCTGCGCCGGAGCCCGTAAAACGCGGTCATCTGAATCAGCAGGGAGTACGGATGATCCTTGGACGCTTCCAGCAGCCTCTCCAGCTCCTCCTGCCGGTAATAGTCTGCAATGTACCGCTGCTTCTTCGGACGCTCCACCTTGTCGGCGGGGTTGTACGGAATGAGGTCCATCTTGACGGCATATTTCAGAGCCTTGTGAATATTGGCGTGCTCGTGGATGACCGTGCTGGCAGACACGGTTTTCAGCTCGTACAGATAGAAGCTCTGAATATGCCTGGCTTGAATTCCGTCCAGCGTCAGCCCGGTGTTTCGGAAATACGGTGCGATCTTTCCCTTTACCATCTGCGTGTAAGAGGAAAAGGTGGTCTTTTCCACCGAGCTGCGGATAATCTCCAGCCACAGCTCCATGTAGTCGGCAAACAGCATATCGGAGGAGATATCCTCGTTCTCCTTGCTCACAACCGGCGGGACAAAGCTCTGGCGGGTGTCCAGCAGCAGCTTCTCGGCGCGGCGCTTGTTTCCCTTTGCGGGAAGTCCTGTGGGAATCCACGGCTGCCTGCGCTTGCCGTTGGCGTCCGTGTAATTCAGCACCATGTAGTAATTGTCGTTTTTTATTTGCAGGTGTCCTGCTATCATAAACTCTACCTCCTTTGCGGATAGCACATGAACGGGCACCCTTTCGGACCGTTTTTATTATACGCCCGGCGGGAATGCCCGTCCAATGTGCCATACAGGTTCAAATCCCGGCTACGCCGCCGGCTGCGGATTTCCCGCCGAGAGTGCGTAGCGGATCACATTGATTTTCGGTACGCGGTATGCATTGCCGATTTTCATGCCGGGGATATACCCGTCGCCAATCAGCTCGTAGGCCAGATGGCGGCTGATTTTCAGCATGGACTGGACCTGGGCAACGTTCACAATGTCGGGGTAATCCGTGAACATCACCTCATACAGGGTTTGAATTTCGATTTTAGTCATCGGCACCACCTCCATCGTCACCAAGCACATGTGCGAGAAGCATATCAAGCTCTTCTTCTGTGTTCACCGGCGAGAGGCTGACAATACCCTTTTCGTTTTCATCCTCACCGAAGGGAGTGCCGCCTTCGCATACGATATTATCCAGTTTTTCCGAAATAGCATGGATTACATAGTGAACCTCTTCCTGAGAGAGAATAAACACAAGCTCGTGTCCGCACTCATCATCAAAGGTTGCCACAAGCTTATCGTCGCTGCGGTCAATACCGTTATCAGCATCGATGAGAAATTCAAGGAAAAGATCCTCAACAAAGAGGCAACCCGCCTCGGAAAAATCTGCGACCATATGGTCAAGCTCCTGTTTTCTGCTTTCGCTCAAACGGTTAAAATCAAAATTAGCTTTCATAATTTAATCTCCTTTCACCGGGCGTCCCGGTCTTTGCGCTGCCGCGCCAAGTGTTTGTTGTAAAAATCCATGGCCTTGACAAGCGTCTCGGTCATCTGCTTCACGGAGGTGTCCGGGTGGAAAAAGCTTCGGAGCTTGTCTACCGGCACCTTCACATATTCCACCTGATTGCCCTTAACCTCGGACAGAAGCTGCAGCACCGCGTCATCCGTGAGAGTCTGCGCCTCGCTCATGCGCCGCAGCCGCCGGGCCTGGGACAAGGACGGCGTTACCTCATCGCTGTCCATCACGGAGAAGAGCATCTCCTGTTCGGACGGCTGCAAATAGGACAGCTCCACCGCCGGAGTCAGGGCGATCTTGCCCTCGTCCACCAGCTTCAGGATGTCGGGGATCAGGTGGGTGAGTCGGATGTAGCGCTTTATCTGCCGTTCACTATCTGATGTACTTTCGGCAATTTCTGTGATAGACCACTTTGGGCCAACTTGGCCCAAAGTTCGTCCTTGGTGTTTCAAAGCCTCCATTTTCATCTTGTACGCAAATGCTTTTTCCGACGGCAGGATATGCTCCCTTTGCAGGTTGCTGTCCACCATGGTGATAACAGCCTCCTCGTCCGTCAGGTCACGGACAATCACCGGCATGGTGTCCATCCCAAGCGCCTTGCACGCTGCCAGCCGCCGGTGGCCGGAGATCAGCTCATAGCCGCCGTCAGGCAGCGGCCTTGCCAGTGCCGGAGAGAGCACGCCGGCATCGGCAATGCTCCGCATGAGCTGCGCCATTTCCTCGTCCTCCTTCACCTTGAAGGGGTGATTTCGAAAGGGTGTGAGGGCAGCCAGCGGGATTGCCTCTACCTTTGGCTTTTTCGCATCGAGCCGTTCCTCCGTGCTCATAAAAAGCTCCTCGTACCCGGTCAGCCCCAAATCAATCAATCTGTCGTTCTTCATCGAATCCTTCCTTTCATCGTATAATCGTCTTGTCCTCTTGGGACGGCCGCTGATTTCGCAGCACCCGCTTCTCCCGCGGGGATAGATAGGGGTCGTTTTCCACCCACGCATCCATTTCACACGCCAAGAGGGCTTTCAGCCTTGGGTTATCCTCAATCATGTTATAGGCGGTTTGCTTTTGCTTCCGAAGCCGGGAAAGCTCTGCGGTGCAGGCGGCGCAGGACTTTTTCAGCTCGACCCTCTCCACAGGATCGGCGCAGCCTCGCTGTTTATTGCGGATTTTGCTGCGTGCAGCGGTTATTGCATCCATCTCCTTGTCCATTCGTGCAAGAAACCTCTGCACATCCTCCGGCGTGTCCAAATGCTCCCGACACACCAGCGTTATCTCAGCGGTGAAGCGATCTAGCTTGCGGCAAGCCTCCCGGCACTCCGCTGACAGGGGCTGCCGATACTCCTTTTCGTACAGCGGCGCAACGCCCAGCACGATTGCCACACAGCGGAAGAAGCTCAAATACCCGGTGACACGGGGCAAATGCAGATAAAAATCCCGCTGCCGGTAGTATTCTTCCGTCGGCGGATTCTTCCTGGCATATTCCCGTGTGTAGGGCCTCATGAATTCAAAATAGCGCCGGGTCACACGGATGTCCCGCTGGTTCTCCAGCAGCCTGTCCTGCAGCGCCTCCTTGTCATATTCGGCTCCCAGCCGGAAAGTGCGCATACACTTTTTAGCGCTTAGAGAGCGGATGGTGGCGTACCTGCGGTAGGGATCGCACACGAACACATAGCCCTTTTTCCGCAGCACGGCGCCCAGCTCCGTCCAGCTGCTCGATATCGTCAGCGCCTCGTCCAGTGCCCGCCGCATGAGGTTGTAGCGGGTGGGCTCGCCGTCCTTTTCGGCAAAGTAGACCGACCGCGCCGTTTTATGCCGCTGGGGATTTTTCACCACCGACAGGCCATGCTCCTTGCAGACACGGTCAGACATATCCCGCAGCTTGTAGTAGACCTCGTATTTTGCCTCCAGCTTTTTGCCCGTCCACATATTCACCGGATTCACAACGAAGTGGTTGTGATAAGTGCCGGTGTTGAAGTGGGTGGCAACAAGCACCTGCCGGTCGTTCCCCCAAAGCCGCCGCGCCGTCTCCACGCCGATGCGATGGCATTCCTCCGCCGTAACCTCACCGGTCTTGAAGGACTGGTAAGCGTGGTAGGCCACATTGCCGCCGGCTTTGCCGAAGCGCCTCTGCACGGCAGCCATCTCCTTGCGGCAGACTCCGCCCTGCAGCCAATTCCGGTGACGGCGTATTGCTGCTCCCCCTCATCCAGGGTTTTTTCTTTGTCGGCAGCATACAGCAGCACCTGCTCCAGGTCACTCAGCTTGGTTTTGCTGGGGTTGGTGCAGTAGTCCACCACACGGCTGACGCTGTCATGAATCGCCCAGATCTTCGTCACCGCCATCGGCATCCTCCTTCCCGTGATAGGCGCGCAGAAGCAGGCTCTCGATTTCGGTCAGTGCCTCGTCAAAGTCCCTCATGGCAAGCTCGTAGCGGACGGTATCGTGGAGCGTTGTCAGCTTCTGATACGCCAGCATCAGCTCCCAGCGCGGAGCCTCCTTTACTGCCGTGCCGGTTCCCAAGGTTCGGAGGTATTCCGACATATTCATGCCGCATTTCTTTGCCTTTCTGCGAATGGTATTCTTCTCGGTTTTATAGACTCGCACATTGATTTCCTCTGTTCGATTCCGCATAGATATCACATCCTTTCAGCGGGGTTACAGGGGCGCGCCCCTTTCGTATCGGCAGATACGGGGGAATTGGGTGCCGCACGGCTACACAAATCCCATGCTCGTTATCCTTACGGATAAAAAAGCGGTGTATCGCCCCGCACCCCTTAAAGCGGCAATGCCTCATCGTCCTCCGCCTCCTCCCATGACGCAGATGACGCTTGTGACGATGCTTGGGGAAGCCTGGCGATGCCGTCATTCTGTTTCCGCAGTGACGCAAGTCTCTCGCTCCCGGAGGAACCGTCATGACCGTCAGCACCGTCATGCAGCTCCAAAAGCACCAGCCGGGCAGCCGCCGTTTTACGATACTCGTAGGTGATTCCCAGGGGCAGCAGCACATCGCTGTAATGACGGGTCAGATGCTTGCTGGCGAGGTTGGGCTTCAGCTCCGTATTACCTACGGCGGCAAGCAGCTGGGACACCGTGCCCCGAAACCGCCCGTGCGCCAAAAGGAAATCCGCCACCTGAAAAACAAAGTCCGGGATGCATTCCTTTCGCAAATCGTCGGCGCTGAGCGCCTCGGTAATCTCCCATCGGACGCCCCGCATCTGCATTTTCAGCTTCTTCTCCTCCACATCCCGGCCCGTAATGCAGAGGGTGGCGCAATCGCCGAAGCGGTCATCCTTGCGGAGAATCATCCCCGTATCCGCCACGCTCAAAATGCCTGTGGAGCCGGTCATATCGTTGAAGATATTGCTGCTGTCCCGCTCCTTTCGGGTGTGATGGACAACGAAGATGCAAATGCCGTGGTCATCGGCGAGCTTTTTCAGGCCGGACAGATCCTTGTAGTCCTGGGCATAGGCATTGACCTTTGCGGAAACATTGTCCCGCACCATTTGAAGGGTATCGATGAATATCAGGCCCGTGGAGGGAAATTCCCGCAGAGCCTCCTCGATCTGCCCCTCCAGCTCCGTGCCCAGCCGGCCGCAGGAAAAGCCGAAGCGGAGATTCTCCGGCGGAGAATCCGTCAGCTCCTGCATACGCTGCTGAACGCGCCATTCCCGGTCCTCCAAGGCCAGATATACCACATCGGTTTTTCTGGTGGGCAGCCCCCACACCGCCTCGCCGCGGCTGATTTGCAGGCACAGCCACAGCACCATCCAGCTCTTGCCGATCTTGGAGTCACCCGCTAAAATGGCGAGCCCGTCGGAGAGAACACCGTCGATGAGCATTTTGGGGTGGGCAAGAGGCTTATAATACAGGGTATCGGCATCGATCAGTTGTAGCTTGTTCATGTGTTTCACCTTCTTTCTTTCGCTGGTAACTGTGTTTTTTGTTTGGCGCCGTACTTCCGATATCGTTTTTATATGCCTGCCCCGGGGTCTCCGCGGCGTTGCCGTGCTCGCTCTTTTGCGGTCGTCGCACAGTCATATCTGTCTCGGTAACGGCTATTCAGTTGTCGAGGTACACGGGGAAGCTTAGAAGCTCCTCTCACTTTCCCTTTGCCGAATTTTTTTCGGATTTTCCCGCTGCTTTTCAAAATTTTTTCTTTTGAGCTGGTAAATTATAAAAAGCCGAGCTTGTGCAGAGCTTTTTTCAAAGTTCCCCTCACTTGGTAGGCAGCGAGAAGGCCAAAAATTAACCCCCTCGGAAAATTTTTTTGTTTTGGCTCCAAATTGGAGCCATTTTCCTATGCAGGACTGCTCGTGGCTCCGAAATGGAGCCATTTTTCGTCTATGGCATCAAAATTGATGCCATGTCCATTCCGGATTTCATCGGTGTGGCTGCAAAATTGATGCCATAAAAATAAGCGCCTGCCTCTTTTCAGAAGCAGACGCTCATTTCTCGTATTCAGTTTTTACCGTAGCAGCCGGATCAGCAGCTCATTGATATCCTCGGTGGGCTTGCCGCTTGCTACCAGCTTGTTCCGAAAGGACAACAGGGCCATTGTCAGCAGCCGTCGCTCGCCGGCGCAGAGTGCTAACACTCGATTTCTTCTATACTTGAACATCACCACGCCTCAGCAATAAACCAGCTCAGAAAAGACAACCTCCTCCGCGCGGCTGCGGATACTGTTCATCCGTCCGACCCATTCCATCTGATCCGCAGCCTTCAGCTGCTCGGTGACACCTTCAGCGTCCTTCATCTGCGCGACCAACCGATTGAACATCTCCTGTGCTGTGTCGCCGATTTCCTTGAGATGCTCGTCCAGCTTGCCGGTCAGCAGCATTCCCGTGTAAATGCCGTCCCTGTGCTCGCGCAGATACCGCCTGCGCGCCGCTGCAAACCTGTTTTCCCCATCGGGATATCCGCGCGTTCTATGCTGATGACGCGTCAAAGTACGAGGCGGACAACAGCAGGGAAGCTGAAGATCCGCAGGATCTACGATATGATCCCCTCCAATCTGGAGAGCAAGAAGAAACGAGTGGTCTTTCAGGACATCGAGGACAAGCGCGGCAAGCGTTTTTTTTCCGACTATCAGGATGAGTTTGAATATCTGATCTCCGCTGGGATCGCCTTGGACGTCAACGCGATTACCACCCCGTCTTTCCCCTTACGCAGTCCATCGGCAAAAACCTGCTCAAGCTCTATTTGAACGACGTAGGGCTTTTGACGGACGTTTTGTATGGCAGCAATATCCGTGCGATCCTGGACGATGAGACGGGGATCAATCTCGGCTCCGTGTATGAAAGCGTGGTGGCCCAGGAGCTGGTCGCGCACGGCTTCAAGCTGTTCTATTACGATAACCGCAGCAAGGGCGAGGTGGATTATCTGATCGACGATTACGACAGCCTATCCGCCGTTCCCATCGAGGTCAAGTCCGGTAAGGACTACACCGTCCACAGCGCCCTGAATACCTTCGTAAAGAACGACGATTATCATGTGAAAAAGGCCTATGTTCTGTCCAACGCCCGCGAGATCACGACGAACGGCAAGATCACGTATCTGCCGATTTATGATGTGATGTTTTTTGGAAAATGTGCCAACGCAACAAGAAATGAATTAATACGCTACCAACATACAGAGAATTTTGGAGGAAGCAAATATGACTTACCTTGATAGGGCAATTAAAGATGGATATGCCATTATTACCGGCCCGGAAAATAAGCAGAAGATCATCTATGTCACGTCTGATAATCACACAGAAAACTATAACGATCCCGAGGAAAAAAGTTCGGGCTGAATTCTGGGCGGAACTGATCTACGAATACGACTACCCAGCACATCGCATTAAGGTTGAGGTGACGATCCCGGATCGTGTACCGACGGACCGTGCGGATATTGTCATTTCTCTGATGATGAATGCAAAAACCGTATGCGGTTGTAGAGTGCAAACGAGATGGCGTTACAGATGCGGAGTTCTTGCAGGCAATTGAGCAGGGTGTAGGCAACGCAACGTGGGTAAAGCTTCGTGCAAGCTATGTGGTTATTATTGCTGGCGCTACTCGTCGGGTGTTGGATTTCTCGGACGATAGTACCGGCATTCTCGAACGAGAGAATAATATCATTGCCGATCTTCCAAAAGCCTATGGAAAACCGCAAGCATTCCGCTTTTTACAGAGGTGGAGAATATACAGATGTAGACGGCAAGAAAAAGAAGGCCCCTGATATCCAGCCGGTTGCCAGAGAAGATTTGATTACTGCTATCAGAAATGCCACAATACGCTTTGGGGCGGCGGCAGGCTGTCACCACCGACGGCCTTCGGTGAGCTTTGCAAACTGATATTTGTCAAAATTAGTGATGAGCAAAAGCCCCGGAAAAAAGGAGAACCGTATCAGTTCAGATCAAAACGCACGAGCCTTCTTCCAAGCTGGCGGAACGTATCAACGCGCTTTACAATGAGCAGAAAGTCAAAGACCCGGAAGTATTCACGGATTCAATCAAGGTCGATGACCGCGTCCTCCGTACAGTCGTATCTCACCTTGAGTCTATAAACCTGAATAAAACCGACCTCGATGTGAAGGGTGTCGCCTTCGAGCAGTTTATGGACGGCTTTTAAGGGCGACTTTGGTCAGTATTTTACCCCTCGCCCCATTATCGAATTTGCGGTAAAAATGATGAAGCCGGAACATGATTGGGATGTGCTTGACCCTGCCTGTGGCTCCGGCGGATTTCTGCTGCACGCTCTGGACTATATGCGTTCGCAGGCCAGTGAGTATTATGATAAGGACACAGTTGATTATTTTAACTACTGGCACGACTTTGCTTCCAAGCACCTGTACGGCATCGAGATCAATGACGAAATTGCCCGTGTCGCTAAGATGAACATGATTGTTCACGATGACGGGCACACCAACGTATCAGCTTTGACGCGCTGGACAGCATTGACAAGATGCACGACCATAACCGCGGATTTGAAGCTGGAAAGTTCGATCTGATTCTGACCAATCCGCCGTTTGGTTCCACAATCACGAAGGCGGAAAAACCCTATTTGGCTAATTATGAATTAGGTAAAACAAAGGACGCTAAAGGAAAATATAAAGATCGTCCCAGACAGAGCTCCGAAATACTGTTTATTGAACGCATCTGGGAGTTTCTGAAGCCCGGAACCGGCAAGGCGGCAATCGTACTTCCCGACGGCGTTCTGACAAACAGCTCCGCGCAGTATGTACGCGATTTCATCTTGGAGAAGTTCCAACTGCTTGCAGTTGTGAGCTTGCCTCAGTGCGCCTTTGCCCATTTTGGTGCCGGTGTAAAGACGTCCATTATCTTTGTCCGCAAGCGTAAAGCCGATGAAAAACCGGACGAGAACGAAGCCATCTTCATGGCAGCGCCGGCGCTGATCGGCTATGATGCCACCGGACGCAAAACCGATTCTCAGCTCGATGAGATCATTCAGAAGTACGAAGAATTTCAAAAGGACGCAACACCTTTTTTTTCGCATGACCCCCGATGCGAATGACCTTTGCGTCTTCGCTGTCAAACGGGGGTATATAGAAAGTAAAGAAATATATTGTAATCCGCTGTATCCGACTTATCTCTCGCTTGTCGAAAAGTATCAGCACAGTCCATATGCAAATGGAATATTGAACAACCATGTTGCTGTTAACCCCAAAACAGATTGTTCATTATTGTCAGATAGTTCAGAAGTGAGTTTCGTACCGATGGCAAATGTTCAGGAAAAGACGAATGTTGTTTCCTATGACATGGTTGCGTATGAGACCGTAAAGAAAGGATTTACTGTATTCCAACGGGGCGATTTGATTTGGGCCAAAATTACTCCTTGCATGCAGAATGGGAAATCCTGCATTGTTGACAAAATGCCCACAGAGATCGGTTTCGGATCAACCGAGTTTCATGTTATTCGTAAACGCAACGAGAATGTATATATGCCGTTTATCTGGGCAATTCTGTCAAGTGACGATGTCTTGAAAGCAGCACAGGCTACATTTAGCGGATCTGCCGGGCAGCAGAGAGTGTCAGCGTCTTTTATTGAAAATTTCCCTGCTGTATTACCTGATTACCCGGTACAAGTCAGGTTGGTTGCGGAGTTGGAGGATAAACTAAATCTTCTGAATGGCAAGCTTCAACGGGCATATGAATTACTCCACAAAACCCCGATGTATCTCATTGATAGGTTGGGGCTGACGTTCGACTTTTCTGCAACGCAGAAAATCACCTATGCAACAACCGTAGCGAACATAGAAGGACGTATTGACGCTGACTACTATTCACCGAAGTTTTCTCATTTCAGATCACAGATTGAAGCTTTGCCATATCGTACAGTTAGCGTAGATGACATAAGTGAAAAATCGTTTCCGGCTTTGCAGCAGGCAAACAGGATCAGGCCGACAATTTGCCGGAGGATCAGCGAGTTCCTCATCTTCGCCCATTCAGCATAACACCTGAAGGCGAGCTGTCGTTTGAAACAAAGAAGTATGTGCCTAAGAGCCGACTAAAATCCGAAGATTATTGCAAAAAAAAACGAGGTTATCTTCAACAATACTAATTCTCCGGATCTTGTTGGCAAAACGACCGTATTTGATTCAGATGTTCTTTGCGCAGCATCTAATCACATGACAAGAATAACCGTAAAGAGGGTGTAAATCCGTATTACGTTGCAGCATTCTTTAATGTACTGCTCAGCATTGGCTACTGGAAGCTGCTTTGCACGAATTTCAACAATCAAGCTGGTGTCAATACGGATACGCTGAAAAGGGTAAAGATCCTCCCCCCGAAAGAAATACAGGATCAGATCGCAGCTGAATTGATGCAGCGTCGTAGTCAGGCTAATGTTCTTCGCAGACAGGCTATCAAGGAATGGGCAGATGCCAAAGCGCAGTTTGAGAAAGAGTTGTTGGGAGAATAGATAATGAATTCGTTATTCAAAAACATACAGATAAACCAGCTCTCGGGACGACTCCGACAGATTGCAGGTACTCCCAACGTACTGAGTATGCAGTTTTCGGCTGTTGATGTTGCCGGTATTCGTGAGAGCATCATCACAATCGCGAATGAGTGCAAGGCAGATGATCCTCAGATTGCCCGACAGCTGCTCGCAGCAAAGGATATCCTGTTCGCTGTTAACCAATTCGGACAAGCGTTTATTAATCCATACGCTATCGGGGAAATCCTCTTCGGACTGGATTATCTTGCGGCCAAAGGCCAGGCACCATCTGCAGAGAAGCAAACAACTGCTGAGATTTGGTCCTACATACATCCACTAATACAGAAATCTTCAAAGAAACTGTTTGAGGACGGTCATTTCGCAAACGCGGCAGAGGATGCCTTCATTGAATTAAACAGCAGAGCCAAGGCAATTTACAAAAAGCTCGTCCCCAGTGCTGCAACGGTTCCAGACGGAACAGATCTAATGCATAAGCTGTTTGGCAGCAATCCGCTTCTCTGCCCTGTTCGCGATACCGGCACAGAAAGCGGGAATAACTATCAGCAAGGATTTCATTTTATGACAGCTGGTGCCATGTCTGCTTTGCGCAATCCGAAAGCGCATTCAAATGATGAAGTATTGACAGCAGAAGAAGCCCTGAGAAGGCTGATGTTTGCCAGTATGCTGATGTACAAGCTTGATGAAGCGGGTTTGTAAGAAAGAGAATTGCGAGGATAGAGAATGATTCAACTTTCCGGAATCTTCAGTGAGTCTTTGGGCGGGACTTGTACAATTCGAGGATACGCCAAGTACAATGAAATCGTTGAACTGTCGTATCCACACCCGGGATACCAGCGTCCAGCAGAGGATGAACACGTTGCAGAGATTAGCTCGTTTATTACATCCGGATCTAATAGTTTTAGTCCAGAAGTTGTCCTCGCATACACGGCAAAGTACAACTATTACGCACAAGGAGCATCTTCTGAGGTGGATGCTTTAGCTGATATTCGATCCGGAAAAGGTTTTACATCGAATGTTGATGGTATAGCATTCAAAAAGGAAAAGGCGGCAGGTAATGGCTTCTTGTACACCCTTTCCATCCCTGACAAAAAATACGATCGCATTGAGGATAAGCCTTTCCGTAGAGTTGATGGTAATCATAGACTTTTAGCCATCGAAAAACTCATCGCCGAAGGGCAGATGCGCAGCAATTATCTAATTCCCTTCTGCATTATCGTCTTCCCAGATAATGTAAGTATGAAAGATGAAAAGATCATCTTTCACAATATTAATTCAAAAGCTGTACCCATCCGTTCGGAACGATTGCTGGAAGGTATTATTGTAGACAGCAAAGATGAGCTCTCTTTTTTCTGATAAAGAACTAGATGATAGCTTTGGGCATGAATACTTGCTCGCTAGGAAGGTGTTGAAAAACAAGCCTCTGGCAATACGAAAGCTAAAAGCTATTCCTTGGATTCGATCAGATCTAATAACTGCGCTTATAGACATAATAGAAAGCATCCAAAAGCGATTCGGCAATATCCAGACAGCAGAGCATGAAGAGGCTTTTGGAATTGCATTGAGCAATGCTCTCAATGATGCAAAGCTAGGAGAGAACGGAACACTTCTAATATCGTCTGGATTGTTGTTCCTGCTGGTGGCTTTGTATTACAATATCGAAATATCCTCTCCTTCTGCTGACGCTGTTCAATACAAGGATAGGCTCTTAACATGGTCAGAAAAAATACCAGATTACTGATGCGCAGATAGACACTGAACAAAATGCTGCAAGCAACGCAGAATGTATTGAAGCCATCTTCAATCGGTATGTTCGCTCGACAGAACAGACAATTTTCATGTCAAGGTGTTTTTCGGCAGAATACAATGAGACCGAAAATGCAATTCGTCGTGCAATTAATGAAATAAACAACGAAAAAAAGACAGGTATTATGCTCATAAGGGTAGATGAGCATCATGAAGGTACGACTGGGCAGATTTCAGATCGGATTTTTCGAGACATTGAGAGCGCAGGGTTAGTCATAGCCGATCTTAGTAGTGGCAAGTTGAATGTCCCGCACGAGATTGGTTACGCAATGGGGTTAAAAAAAGATTTAATTCTTGTACATAACGGAACATCAGAAGAGGCTGAAAAACACATCCCGTCCAATATCAGAATGTTTGAGCAAATCCGCTTTAATGGAGATTACCAAACGCTTCAGAATGAGATAAAGCGCCGCCTAATTGATTATTATAAGTTGTGAGTATTCTCATATAATAATCGACTAACTATGTGAGAGCGAGGTGTCCAAGATGGATAAAACAGGCGTGATTTACATACTGACCAACCCGTCCTTCCCTGAATATGTGAAGATCGGGTATGCGGATGATATTGACAAGCGGCTGCAGCAGCTGAACCGGAGCGAGTGTATCCCCTTCGCCTTCCGCGTCTATGCGACATATGAGGTCAATTCCCGGCTCTCTGATCTGAAAATCCATAGCATTATCGATAAGCTGAATCCAAACCTGCGCTCCATCGAGAACTTCAACGGAAAGCAGCGCGTGCGTGAGTTCTACGCCATGTCGCCGGAGGACGCCTATTCCATCCTGGAGGCCATCGCAGAGATTCACGGCTGTGCGGACAAGCTGAAACGGATCGATATGGACGAGGCCCAGAAGCAGGCAGAGGAAACCGCCCAGGAGATCGACGCCGAGCACAAAGAGCGCCAGTCGCCCTTCCGCTTTTCTATGTGTAATATCCAGCCCGGCGAAGAGATCGAATACTGCAATAACCCAGAAATCAAGTGCACCGTCGTAGATGATAAGACAGTTAGCTATCAGGGGCAGAGCTATTCGCTTTCTTCTTTAGCCCAGCTTCTCACTGGCAGCAAATACTCCGTCGCCGGCCCCCGCTATTTCAAATACAAGGGCGAATGGCTGAACGATATCCGGCACCGGCTGGAAGGATAGTGTCAAGGCATTGCATTCTCATTGTCAATTATAAGGAGACACCGCTATGGACATGTTTGATGGATTTGTATTCTTGGAAGAAAAGAAAAAGTCTCTCATACCGATTCTGTGTCAATATGATTTTCTCTCCGCCTTGACAGCAGCATTCTCAATAACATCATGGCGGAAAAATCGAGGCGCTCAGGAAAGTTGCTTGGCGTTGAACTCCGCAATGGTAGAGAATACAGAATGGGGCCGCAAAACCATATTTACACCTAATGATTTGGAAGAGTTTTTTCAGTTACTATATCCTATTCTTAAGACAACACCATATGATGATCCAGTTCTCCCTGATTTTGGAGAGATTAAGTTAAACTATCGGTCAAAGTATTATTCAGTAATCACTGGAACCGGACATACAGCCCCTATCTTTTCAGCACTTCAGTTTTTGGAGAAAATCAGCGAGTCAGCATGCATGGATGCATATACCGATAGCCTACTCTGTTATAGCGATTACTGCATAGACTTTTTGAAAGCCAAAAACACTCAATAAATGAAGATTTTTCATTACATCCTCAATTTGAATCACCAACTTTCGATTATTATGAAAATGTAAAGGACTTTATGACTGAAGAAAAGTGGACTGGACTGGGTACGCCATTGCTTTCAATGCTTGCTGCAGAAAGCAATGAGATTGTACGAAGTCATTTCTTCAGTTATAATGATCACTACTATCCGTTGTTTAATCCCTCGCTTGTGATCGATTACCAAACAAAAATTCTTCTGACTCGTCCAGATAGGGAGCTCCACAGTATTGTCATTTCATCTTTGGCGGATAAAGCTGGCCTCTATTTATGATTCTCATGATATAAAGACGGACTATACTATTAGGAAGCCCTTGTTGCTTGACAATAAGCAACCACTTTTAGATAACAAAAAAGTTTTGCATATTTGGAAGACAGCAACTTGATAGTTTTCCTTGATTGTGGCAATGAGCACAGAATTGAGGAAGAGATCTCGGCTATCTACAAGGCGCATACTGAGGATGGCTTAAGCATTGTAGATTTAGAAGCCAGAATACCAGGAAAAGGCTATAAAGCATATCATGTCGATAAAGAATGTAAGTTAAGCATCATTTGCTTCGATGAGCATATTAATGTCGATCAACCTAGAATTGTTTTGCGAGGGGAGAGGAAAAGCGAATCTACACAGCTATTGATTTGATGTACATGCTCATGTTTTCTTCTGAAGTATCTCAGATTGCTGAGTTTGATTCAGATGAGAAGAATAGTGAATCCCAAGTTCTTTCTTGGGGAGGAGCCTCGGATTATTTTACTGTGTTTTTAAGTGAAAAAGGATTCATATCTAAGGGCGCTATAGAGTATAGTAATGTTTATTCTGAGGTAGACACATCCGCTGCCCATATTTTTTCGCATTATCTTGAGCTGGGAGGGTGTTTCCATTTCACTTGTCCAGTACAATATTTGCTGATCCAGAATGCTGGAATGTCATATGTGATGATAATTCAGTATATCAGTTTACCCGAAAGGTAAAAAGCTTTGCCTGGAGGAGCATTGTTCAAATATGACAATGGCTGTTCTGTGTTTTTATCATATAACTTCTTTAGTATTCTTAAGGAATCAAATATCACCCAATCGAGATTAAGCCTTGATATGTTTAGAGCAGTAACTGAAAAGTTCTTTATAGAGTATCATCAAGATTTATCGGCGATACCACCCCTTGCAAATACCTTGGTACAGTTTTGCTGTCACTCTTTGTCCAACCAAAATCCCGAGCATTATGTCTGCTGTACAAAAAGCAAAGGTCTCGTCAAATAAACTAGTTGTAGATTTTGAAGTAAACAGCAGTAAGATTGCAAGTGATATTGCTGAAGCAATAGACCGTTCTGTCGAATACAGCGTCATTGGTGAATTGCTACAACCGTTGGTTTGTCTTTCGAAAGATTCCTATTCGGAGTTGTTCGAAAGATGGAATTGACCTCCGGTCAAAAGAAGACTTTGGGAACTACAGCCGTCAGAATTGATTATTACTTTAACCCCGATACTTATGAAATTAAAGGAAACAGATGTTTCGGAGTTGTCTATACGAAAGCAAATTGCAAAGATATGTGCAGCGGCGGAGTGCTTCCTGGAACATATGAGCGTAGAGATGCTACGGAGATAGTAAGGAAGATACAAGAAAGTGTTGTTTCCCACTTAGAACAGGCAATAAGAACGCTAGAGCGAGACAGGTTACACATACTTCTTCTTTCCGCGCTGGCTACGGAACAGTTATCAGTTAATCTAAACAGAACAGGAGCAACCCTAACCGAGGATATAGAAGAAGGCGAAAGGATTAAATCATTAGAAAAGTCTACACAGCTAAGCGAAAAGGCAAAAATGCGGAAATCAGCTTTGCTTTATCTCATCGAAACCAATCTCTACTTGGTGAATGAGCGAAAGGAAGAGGCGATAGATAGTAGCAAGCTATCAGAGCTATTATCGTTTGCAAAATGGATTATTTTCAAATTTTGCTGCTGATCCTACCCCTCCAGAAAGCTCTCAAACGGGGCGTCGTCGCTCAGGAATGTATCCATCATAAACCGTGCGCCGAGGCGGAAGCCGGTGATGAAGGTGTCCAGCTCGGATTCGCCCATGAATTCGGCGTAGACGTTACAGAAGCGGAGAAACAGAGCTTTGTTTTTGCCAGCGAGCTGCTCGGTGAGCTTTTCCTCCAGGTCGTCCAGTGAGTCGGACGCCTTCTTCGCAGGGCCCTTGGGGCTGTAGCCACGATCCTGTGGGTCGATGTTGCCGTAGTACAGCTCCTCAATGATATTTC
>VOFH01003808.1_pt1 | contig 42087 bp, 36 predicted proteins | sample 5384091 | NCBI WGS metagenome assembly VOFH01 (sample SAMN12384727, study PRJNA508395) | human gut metagenome | isolation source: healthy gut G | host: Homo sapiens
GCGCCTTGCCATAGCGGGCGCGGTACGAAATGACGAGCGCGCCCGTCTGGGCCATGCGGAGGTCATACTCCGGCAGGACCTGCAGGAGGGAGGGATTGTCATAGCGCTCGCGCAGCAGGGCGGACTTCTGGTCGAGCAGGCGGCCGTATTCGGCCAGCGCGGCCTCGTAATTCGGGCGGAGCTGGCAGATGACGCCGTCCATGAGCCTGCGGCGGCCGGCCGCGCCCTTTTTGAGGATCAGCAGGTCCTCCGGGCAGAACAGCACGCTCGTGAGCACGCCGGAAAGAGCGGCGCGGCTGCGCTGCCTGACCCCGGCGAGCCACAGCTGGCGCGGCCGCCTGCCGGAAAACAGCACGGCGCGCAGCTCGCGCGTGCGCTCCTGCGACTGCACCTGCGCGCGCAGCTCCGCAAAGTCTGCGCCGAAGCGGATGAGCTCCGCCTCGCGGCGGGTGCGGAACGAGCGGCCCGTGGAGAGATAGCTGACGGCCTCGAGCAGGTTCGTCTTGCCGTTGGCGTTCCCGCCGACAAGGAGATTCACGCCGGGGACGAACTGCGCCTGCGCATCCTCGTAATTCCGGAAGCCGCGCAGGCTGAGGCGGTCAATCTGCATGCGCGGCGCGGACGCAGTAGGTCACGCCGTCAAACCGGACGTCGTCGCCGGGACGGAGCTTTTTGCCGCGCATGGTGCACGGCTCGCCGTTGACGAGCACCTCGCCGTTCTGGATGAAGTTTTTCGCCATGCCGCCGGACGGGACGGCGTTTGCCAGCTTCAAAAAGCTCTCCAGCTTGATAAATTCCGTGGTGATGGCCACGGGGACATCCTCGGCGGACACCCGCCGGACACGAACTTTCATACGGTTGTTTCTCCTTGCTTTCGGCTCCGCAGCAGGAAAAGGACGGCGGAGGCCGAGGTGATGACGTTCGTCAGAACGTAGACATAATTGCGGATAAAGAGGCTGTATACCGCCCACATCATCGTGCAGACGGCCGTGGCGGCCTTGATCCAGCGGGCATTGCACCGCGGGTGGACGATGACGGCGGAATAGAGGGCCGTGGCCAGAACGGGAAGCAGGCCGTACCACTGAAAGCCTCCCGCAAACGTGACCGCCGCGCCGAGTCCCAGCGCCGCCGCCACGAAAAAGATCTGCCAGAAGCAGTTCAATTTGCCGAACAGCAGAATGGCGAGGTCACGCACGAGGTTCACGGCCTCCTGCACCGCGCCGCTCCAGCCGCGCAAAAGCGAGCAGGCCGCCATGGAAAGGGCGTGGTTCACGGACTGGACCGCGAGGATCTTTCTCCGGCTGCGCAGGGCGGTGCTTGCCAGCATCGCGCACATGCCCACGCCGGAGAGGATATTGCTGACAAGAAAAGGAACGTTCATCCGGTCTTAGCTGTTGCTGCGCAGGCGGACCGGCAGGACCATATAGGCAAAGTCATATTTTTTGTCGCACGGGGTGAAGACGATGGGGCTCAGGCCGTTCTGCAGCTCCAGCGTGACCTCCTCACTCGGGATGACGCGCAGCGCATCAGAGGAGGTAGCGGCTGTTGAAGCCGATCTCAGCTCGCCGCCGTTCCCGGCGATGGAGCAGGTGTCGTGCGCGGAGCCGATGGTGTTCGCCGTGCGGAAGTCGGCCATATTGTCGCCGAAGACGCAGCGGACGGGGCTTTTGACCTTTTCGGAGATGATGAGGCTGACGCGCTCGATGGAGGAGGTCAGCTCCGCGACGTTCGCGGTGAGGACGGTGCCGCAGTTTGTGGGGACAACGCGGCGCCAGTCGATGAATTCACCCTCGAGCACGCGGCTGACGAGCAGGGCATCGCCGATGGAGAAAAGGATGTGCTTATCGCCGAGCGTGAAGGTAACGGGCTCGTCGGAGTCCTCGAGAATGCGCTCGATCTCCTTGAGGCCGGCGGCGGGGACGACGAATTTCAGGGTATGGTTCGCGGCGTTTTCCGTGTGCCAGGTGCGGCGGGCCAACCGGAAGCTGTCCACGGCGACCATGGTGACGGAATCCTCCGTGACCTCCATCAGGCAGCCGGTCTGGATGGGGCGGGCCTGATTTTCGGACACGGAGAAGATCGTGCCGGAGATCATGGCCTTCAGCGCGGACTGCGGCATGGTCACGCCGCTCTTGCCGTTGACGTCCGGCAGCTCGGGATATCCTCGGAATCCATGGCCGTGATCTGGAAGAAGGCCGCGCCCGCACGGATGGAGACCTGCTGCTTGTGGTCGACGGTGATGGAGACCATCTCATCCGGCAGCTTCGGACGATATCAAAGAACAGGCGAGCGGGCATGACGCAAAAATTTGGGCAGAAAAGGGCAGGAAAGGTGCTGCCGATAAAGCTGCGGCCATCGCCAGAATGGCAAGCGCCGCCTTTTTCGTGTCATTCCGAGAGCGAAGCGTCCTTGCCTCCCACTGGGAGAGCTGTCACCGAAGGTGACTGAGAGGCCTTGCAGGCACTTTTGAATGGCAATAGCAATCAAAGGGGAGGGCTGATTTTCCCTCTCAGGCGGCTGCCGCCAGCTCTCCCAAAGGGGAGCCGTTTGCGCAATGACAGGTCTGGGAACCTGCCGCATCCGGGCGTTTACAGCCGGGAGTTGATATTCGACGTGATATCGCGATATTATCCCGCAGCGCCGTTGGAGGAATTCGGCAGCTCCTGCTCGACCTTTTTCAGGGCATAGAGGACGGTGGTATGGTTCTTGCCGAATTCCTTGGCGATATCGGGCAGCGACAGGTTCGTCGGGCTTGCGGATGAGGTACATGGCGACCTGGCGGGCCTCGGCCGTGCCCTTGTTTTTCGGGGGTGCTGCGCAGGGTGCTCTCGTCGATGGAGTAGAAGCGGCAGACCTCGCTGATGATGAGGTCCGGCGTGGGGATGGCCTGCGTTTTGCCCTTATACATATCCTTGATGGCGCGCGAGACGTTCGTGATGTCAGCGGCATGCCGGTCAGGTCGTGATAGGCCTTGATCTTCTTGACGGTGCCCTCGATCTGGCGGACGTTGTTCGTGATGTTTTCGGCAATGTAGTCCACGACGTCCTGCGGCAGCTCGATGCCCAGCTCAGCGCCTTTTCGCGTGATGATGAAGCGCGTCTCGTAATCGGGCGGCTGGACGTCCACAACGAGGCCCCACTTCGAAGCGGGTGCGCAGCCGGTCCTCCAGACGGACCATGTCGCCGGGAACGCGGTCGGACGTCAGGACGATCTGGCGCTTGTTCTCGTAGAGCGAGTTGAACGTATGGAAAAATTCCTCCTGCGGCGTCCTTGCCCGCGATGAACTGGATATCGTCCATGAGGAAGAGGTCGGCGTTGCGGTATTTGTCGCGGAACTCGAAGTTCTTGCCGCTGCGGACGGCGTCGATCAGCTCGTTTGTGAACTGGTCGCCCCTTGATGAGACGATGTTATAGTCCGGGTGCTCGCGCTGGATCTGGTTGGCGATGGCATAGAGCAGGTGCGTCTTGCCGAGGCCGGACTCGCCATAGATGAACAGGGGATTATAGGCGTCGGCAGGGTTATCCGCGACGGCGCGGGCGGCGGAAAACGCGTGCTGGTTCGAAGAACCGACGACGAATTTATCGAACGTATACTGCGAGTTGAACTCGACGAAATTGCGGTTTTTCTTGTTTTTGGAGTACTGCGGCAGCTCGGTCTCGTCGAGGACGACGACCTCGACCTCCGTCTGGAACTGGTCGCGCATGGCCTCGCGGATCTGATCGATATAGCGCTTGACGATCACGTCCTTGCGGAACGGCGACGGCGAGTAGATGACGAGCTTGCTTTCCGTCAGCTCGATGACCTCGGCATCGTCAAAATACGAGGCGATCGCAATGGCCGGGAATGCTGCTCCAGATAGGAAAGAACGCGTGACCATACAGTTAGGCGTTGGAATACATAGAGGGCTCCTTTCCTGCATAGTTATTCCTTCTAATTTTACCACAAAAGCGGTCGTTATGCAAGTAGATACATTATATAAAAAGGACATCCAATGGCGGAGATTCTTAACGTTCTTTTGGAAGGTACCGGTCGAAGGTTGTCAAATCGGCTCGAAGGTGCTATAATGGCGCAAAACAAAAGGGCAGCCCGCGCAATTGCAGCTTCGGCCTTCACGGATATTTTTTCGCCGATCCATCGGTTCGAAAAAGTTTGAGGTACACAAAGTACATCTGCACTTTTCAAACCTTGTCTCGGCAAAAATCTCTCGCTGAATGCTCTCGCTGTAATTGTGCGGTGCTGCGGGAAAATCGGAATGATGGAGGACAACGCGATGTTCCACATCACGCTCATCACGGTCGGCAAGCTCAAGGAGCGCTATTACGCGGCAGCGGCGGACGAGTATATCCGCAGGCTCGGGGCCTACTGCAAATTGAGCTGATCGAGCTGCCGGAGTGCCGCCTGCCGGACGATCCGAACGGGACGCAGATCGCAGCGGGCCTTGCGCGCGAGGCGGAGCAGATCGAGGCAAAAGCCCCCGCGCGGCGCGTGGTTCTGCGTGCTCACGCCGGAGGGGACGACTTTCGTCCGAGGGTCTGGCCGAGCGTCTGCAAGCGGAAAAGCGAACGGCCGCAGCGCGGGCGTGCTTGATCGGCTCGTCGTTCGGCATCGACGCGCGCATCAAGCGCATGGCGGATTTCCGCCTGTCGTTCAGCAAAATGACGTTCCCGCACCACCTCATGCGCGTCATGGCGCTCGAGCAGCCTACCGCGCGGAGAGCATCCTGGCAGGGACGAAATATCATAAGTAGGGACGGATTTCCGCGCCCCTTTCGCCGGGGAGGCTTCCATTTGCGCCATTGCGAGGAGCGAAGCGCCCTGGCTCTCCCTCCGGGAGAGCTGTCACCGAAGGTGACTGAGAGGCCTTGCAGGCACTTTGAATGGCATAGCAATCAAGGGAGGGCTGATTTTCCCTTCAGGCGGTTGTGCCGCCAGCTCTCCCAAAGGGAGAGCCAAGTCCCGCAGCGCAAGGAAGTTCCCATACAATTTATTTGATCCCGGAGGAAACAAACATGAACAAACGTAAATTCGGGCCGTGGTGGCTCCTGCTGTTTTTTTGGGCGGAGCTGTGCTTCATGGAGCTGGTCGTCCATGCGGCCACGGCCCCCGCAGTTCTGGCAGCCGGAGCTCGTGCTGCTGATGCTCTATCCGCTCGTTCCGGCGGTGCTGCTGTTTGCGCTGTGCCGCCTGTTCCCGCCGCGCGCAAAACCGCGTGCTCGGGCCGGTGTGCAGCGGGCTTTGCTACATCTTCTTTGCCTCGCAGCTCGTGTATTACTCGATCTTCCACTGCTTCTACTCCGCCTATTCCATGGGAAACGGCGGGCAGGTCATGCAGTTCTGGAAGGTCACGCTGCACGCCATCCGCAAAAACTGGCTGCCGCTGAGCCTGATGCTCCTGCCGCCCGTGGGCCACGCCGTGCTCGGAAAGCGCTTTTCGGCGGCGCGGCTGCGCCTTCCGTATCTCCCGGCGTTTGCGGCGCTGGCCGCCGCCGTGCATTTCGGCCTGATGGCTCTGCTGCCGGTCTTCGGCACGCAGCCGCTTTCGGCCTATGACCTCTATCACAGCACGAACGACATGAAGCAGACGACGGCCCACCTCGGCCTGATGCCCGCGTTCCGGCTGGACGTGCACCGGCTGCTGTTCGGCTTTGAGGGCGGCGAGATCGAGCTGGCGACGGAGACGAAAGCACCGATGGAGGCCCCGACGGAGGCCCCGACGGAGCCGGCGCTCCCGGACGCCACGGAGCCGACCGTCCTCCCGGAGCCGGTGGTCGACACCAGTCCGAACGTGCTGGAGCTGGATTTTGACGCCGTACCCACGGAGGGAAACGACGTGCTTTCAGAGCTGAACGCCTACTTCTCCTCGCGCACGCCGACGAACAAGAACGAAAAGACCGGCATGTTCAAGGGCTGCAACCTCATCCTCATCACGGCGGAGAGCTTTTCGTACCTCGCCATCGACCCGGAGCTGACGCCGACGCTCTATAAGCTGCAGACGGAGGGCTTCAATTTCACGAACTTCTACACGCCGTACTGGGACGTTTCGACCTCGGACGGCGAGTATGCCGCCTTGACCGGCACGATCCCGAAGCCGGGAACGTGGTCGTTCCGTGACAGCGCGGAGAATGCCATGCCGCTGACGATGGCTCAGCAGCTCAAGCGCCTCGGCTACAGCGCCTATGCCTATCACGACCACACCTATACCTATTATGACCGCAATCTGTCGCATCCGAACCTCGGCTATGTCTACCGTGCGCTCGGAAACGGGCTGGACGTCGAGGCGACGTGGCCGGAATCCGACATCGAGATGATCGACAAGACGACGGCAGACTACATGGGGAGCGAGCCTTTCCATGCGTATTACATGACTGTCTCCGGCCATCTGGAGTATAATTTCAACGGCAACGCCATGGCGAAAAGAATCAGGACCTTGTGAAGGACCTGCCCTACAGCGGCTCCGTCCGGGCCTATCTCGCCTGCCAGATCGAGCTGGACCGCGCGCTGGAGCTGCTGCTGCAGCGGCTGGACGAGGCCGGCGTGGCGGAGAACACCGTCATCGCCCTGACGGGCGACCACTATCCCTATGGTCTGACGGACGAGGAGCAGAGCGAGCTTGCCGGGCACGAGATCGACACGCGGTTCGAGCGCTACCGCAACGCCTTTATCCTTTATAAAAAGGGCATGAAGCCGGAGCGGGGTGGACAGCCTGTGCTGCACGCTCGACATTCTGCCGACGCTGTCGAACCTGTTCGGGCTGGACTTTGACTCGCGGCTGTATATGGGCCGGGACGTGTTCTCGGACGCGGAACCGTTCGTCCTCCTGCGCGACCACAGCTGGATCACGGAAAACGCGATGTATTATGCCCCGTCGGACGAGCTGATCCTGCTGCAGGGCGACGAGCTGACGCCCGAGGAGGTCGAGGAGCGCAATCAGGACGTGAGCAATCGCTTCCGCGCCTCGGCATGGGTGCTCGACCAGGATTACTGGAGATACCTGTTCGGGGATAACCTCCCGCCGGACGGCGAGAATTGAGAGTGGAAAGTGGAGTTTTTCCCATAGCTTCCCGTAATGCGCTGTAGGGGAGGGGCATGTGTAAAAAATGAATACTGAAGACTGAAAAATGAAGAATGAAAAATACGCAGACCTCCGGCCGCGCGCTGTAGGGGAGGGGCATGCCCCTCCCGGCTGCGCACTCCCGACCCGTACAGGCTATCGTTAAAATGGCACGCACCAATTGCGTCTGTAGCGGCGCTCAGTGAGCGCCATGCAGACTGGCAACTTTTGCGGTACGCATTCTGTGGCGTGAAGCTCTCAGATTTGTCATTGCGAGGAGGCCCCAACGGGGCCGTGGCGCCCTGAGCGCGAAGCGCGAGGAAGTGCCCTCGGGGTGCAATCTCGGGAAGGCACTTCCAAATCACAAAAAAGCCCCGGCGAGAACGCAAATCGTTTCGCCGGGGCTTAGTAAAATCCGTATCATTTTCTCACAAACGCGCAAATTGATACTTGACTTTTTCTCTGTGTATGTTACGATATCAATGTGGAAACCCGCCGTCCATGGTTGATCCCGATTGACGGTGTACGGTTCAGAGACGGTTGCCTGTCATCCCGCAGGAGCGGAATGGAGGCAGACATGTATAGCCCCTGCGGGAAATATCCCGAAGGAGGTGATACATATAACACTTCAGGACCTGTTCTGGGTTCTTTCGATCATCTGGCATCTCTGCCAGATCGCCGATTGGCTTCGGAAAGAAAAAAAGTGAGCCGTCTGTCGCAACCAGACGACTCACTGATTTGTGAATGATCTAATTCACAAATCGGAAAGAGATACGTTATGTTTGTGGCAACCGTCTGGGTTTCCACATCTTTATTATATCCGCCCTTGCCCGAAATGTCAAATACATTTTGACGAAAATCCGGAGTCGTGCAAGGCAGCTGTTTGCGCGTTGTAGGGGCCGGGCTGTCCCCTCCCGGCGACGCACTCCCGACCCGTACAGGCTATCGTTAAAATGGCACGCACCAATTGCGTCTGTAGCGGCGCTCACTGCGCAGCCGTTGGCGGCTTTGCCGCCTTACGGATGCGGCGTCCCCTTTACGGGGAGCGAGCGCCTTGTACAGGGGAATTAAACCGCAGGAGGGCACTGGTGCACCTCGCGCTCCCCTGACGTGTCATTGCGAGGAGCGAAGCGACGTGGCAATCTCGCAGTACCCGGCCGCATCATGGGAAAGCTATCAGCAAAAACGCAACTGCCTTTCCGAGATTGCCACGGGCGCAGAGCGCCCTCGCAATGACAAACTTGGGGGCCATTGCCTTTTTAACATTGGCCCGCACTTCCCGCCGGTGCAGCGCCAGGAGCGGCATGCCGCTCCCCTACAATGCACGGCCGGAGGTCTGTGTATTTTTCATTCTTCATTTTTCAGTCTTCAGGATTCATTTCCATGCGCCCCTCCCCTACAATGCACAGCAGAAAGCCTCGTGCAGCTCTCCACGTTCCATTCTCGTCTTTCCACTTCCATCCCGCTCTGTCCATACACATAACATTACAATTATCTTCGTTCTATGGAAAAAGCACAAAAATCCGCGGGGGAACCCGAAACGTTCGTTGATTATTCCGTCACGGCGGGATTTGACGAACGCGGGCAAATGTGATAAAATAAAGGCACAAAGAGAAAGCGGCGCGTTCAAAAATACAGACCCGGTTTTCGGGATCGCGCGGCAGGATCGGTTCGTTGCCGACCGTCTGGGCACACCTGCGTTTGCGGCAGGTGCGCCGTTTTTTTTCAGACGGGGCAGGGAGGAGAATCAGAATGTATGACATTTCGCGTCTGCTGCGGGACAATCCCTATCCGGGCCGCGGCATCGTGCTCGGCCGCTCCGGCGACGACCGGTGCAGCGTGCTGGCCTATTTCATCATGGGCCGCAGCGCCAACAGCCGCAACCGCGTGTTTGTCCGGACGGACGACGGCATCCGCGCGCAGGCCTTCGACCCTGCGGCCATGACGGATCCCAAGGGCATCCTCTATAACCCGGTGCGGCGCATCGGCGAGGCGTGGGTCGTTTCGAACGGCGACCAGACCGACGCCATCCGCGACTGCTTCGCCGTCGGCCGCCCGTGGGAGGAGGCGCTGCGCGCCAGCACGTTCAAGCAGGACGCGCCGGACTTCACGCCGCGCATCTCGGGCCTGCTGTATCCGGACGGGCACTATGCCCTGTCCATCCTCAAGGCGATGGAGGGCAGCCCGCGCTGCTGCCAGCGCAGCGTCTTCGACTATGACGTGCCGCGCGCCGGGATGGGACACATCATCTACACCTACGAGGGCGACGGCACGCCGCTGCCGTCCTTCTGCGGAGAGCCGCGCGCCGTGACCATCTGCGGCAGTCAGGAGGACTTCACCGCGGCGGTGTGGTACGGCCTGCACGCGGAAAACCGCGTGTCGCTCTTCACGGCCTTCATCGACCGCCGGAGCGGCGAGGTCACGACCCGGATCGTAAACAGAAACCAGAACATCGGAGTTTAATGGGGAACCTCTGATGGAATTCCCTTCGGCGGATGCCGAATCTTTTCCGCCGATCCATCGGTTCAGAAAGCTTGGAGTACACAAAGTACGCCTGCGCTTTCCAAACCTCGACTCGACGAAAAATCTCACGCCATCCACGCTTGTGAATTCCATCAGAGGCTCCCCGTTCGATCGATCGGACTCAGTTGTAAAAAGAGGAGAACATCATGCAGACGGACCGTTATATTTCCCCGCTCTCCACGCGCTATGCCAGTGCGGAGATGCAGTACCTTTTCTCGCAGGACTTCAAATTCCGCACCTGGCGGCGGCTGTGGATCGCCCTGGCCCGCGCGGAGAAGACGCTCGGCCTTGCCATCACGGATGAGCAGATCGCCGAGCTGGAGGCCCACCGCGACGACATCAACTACGCCGAGGCCGAGGCCCGCGAGCGCGAGGTGCGCCACGACGTGATGAGCCACGTCTACGCCTACGGCCTGCAGTGCCCGAAGGCGGCGGGCATCATCCACCTCGGCGCGACGTCGTGCTACGTCGGCGACAACACGGATCTCATCATCCTGCGCGAGGCCGCGCAGCTCGTGGTGAAGAAGGCCGTGCAGGTCGTGCGGAACCTCTCGGCCTTTGCCGACCGCTGGAAGGACACGCCCTGCCTCGGCTACACCCATCTGCAGCCCGCCCAGCTCACGACCGTGGGCAAGCGCGCGGCGCTGTGGATCAACGAGCTGCTCATGGACATCGATGAGCTGGAGTTCCGCCTGTCGCGCCTGCAGCTGCTCGGCTCGAAGGGCACGACCGGCACACAGGCCTCCTTCCTCGAGCTGTTCGGCGGCGACGAGGGCAAAATTCAGGAGATGGAGCGCCTGATCGCAGACGAGATGGGCTTTGCGGGCGTCGTGCCGGTGTCCGGCCAGACGTATTCCCGCAAGGTGGACAGCTACTTCCTCTCGGCCCTGTCCGGCATCGCCCAGAGCGCGATGAAGTTCGCGAACGACCTGCGCATCGCCCAGTCGTTCGAGGAGCTGGAGGAGCCGTTTGAGAAGCACCAGATCGGCTCGTCCGCCATGCCGTACAAGCGCAACCCCATGCGCTCGGAGCGCATGTGCGCGCTGGCGCGCTATGTGATGACGGACAGCCTGAACCCCGCGTTCACGGCGGGCACGCAGTGGTTCGAGCGCACGCTCGACGACTCGGCAAACAAGCGTCTTTCCGTGGCGGAGGCATTTTTGGCGACGGACGCCATTTTGAACATCTATATGAATATCACGGAGGGCATCGTGGTCTATGAGCGCGTCATCGCCCGCCGTGTGATGGAGAAGCTGCCGTTCATGGCCACGGAGAACATTCTCATGGAGTCTGTGAAGCGCGGAGGCGACCGGCAGGAGCTGCACGAGGCCCTGCGCGTGCATTCCACGCCCCCAGCTGCCCGCGTGAAGCTCGAGGGCAGGCAGAACCGACCTGCTCGACCGCATCGCGGCCGACCCGCTGTTCCCGCTGAGCCGGGAGGAGCTGGAGGAGATGCTCGACCCGCGGGCCTTCATCGGCTGCTGCCCGTCGCAGGTGACGCGCTTCCTGAAGGACACGGTGCAGCCCGTCGTGGACCGCTGGGGCGCAAAGGAGACCCTGACGGCCAAACTGGAAGTTTGAGTATTTGAATGGAAGATTGAGAAAAAAATTCCCGGACGCAGGTCCGGGATTTTTTTTCGTGGAAAATGGAGAGTGGAAAGTGCTGCAGGGCTGCCAGTCGTGCGTTGTAGGGGCGAGGCATGCCTCGCCCGGCGCGGCACTCGCAGCCCGTACAAGCCGCCGTTAAAATGGCAAAGGCCGAAATATGGGGTGTAGCGCCGCTCACTGCGCAGCCGTTGGCGGCTTTGCCGCCTTACGGATACGGCGTCCCCTTTACGGGGAGTGAGCGCCTTGGGAAATTAAACCGCAGGAGGGCACTGGTGCACCTCGCGCTCCCCTGACGTGTCATTGCGAGGGCGAAGCGACGTGGCTTAATCTCGCAGTACCAACCGCATCGTGGGAAAGCTATCGGCGAAAACGCAGCTGCCTTCCCGAGATTCCCACGTCGCTTCGCTCCTCGCAATGACAAATCTGATAGTTTTGCGCTGCCAATTACTGCTGCAATAGCTGCGACTGCCAATGGCAGTCACTCCCCGTAAAGGGGACGCCGCATCCGTAAAAGGCAGCAAAGCCGCCAACGGCTGCGCAGTGACCACCGCTACAGACACAATCGGTTTTACGTTTTTATCGGCACCTTGTACGAACGGGAAGTGCCTTCCGAGAGATTCCCTCGCTTCGCTCCTCGCCAATGACAATTCGGAGGGTGCATACCATTTTAACGATGGCCTGCACTGGTCGGCAGCATTGCGCCAGGAGGGCATGCCCCTCCCCTACAACCCGCACAGTTGGCGGCCTTGCGAAAAATTCACGCTCCGCGTTTTACGTTTTCTTCCAAAATTTTTCCCTTTCCTGTGCATAACCGCCTCCATTGGCGGGAAACTTTTGCTGCGGGGAGGGACAACACGCATGGAACGGAGCTGCGCCGTCTGCCCGGCAGGGACCTACACGGGCGCGATGACGGATGAACATATCTGCGGCATTTTCGGCTGCTGCGGTGATTGGAACCGCCGCGAGGTGCGCATCGGGGGCGCTGACGGTCTACGTCTACGCCATCGACGGCGCAGAGAGGGCGGCGATGCGTCGGAATACGTCGTCAAGCCCCTCATGCAGGACGCGTTCGGCGGCACAATGGACGAGCTCTACGACCGCGCCCTGCCCGGACGGTCTATAACTCCGTGGCTGTGCCGTGCGGAGACCTGCGAAACACGGCGGAGGCTTGTCGGCAGCTTCACGGTCGTGCTGTTCGGGCAGCAGACCATTGCCTTCGAGACGAAGACGGGCGAAAAGCCGCTCGCCCTCCGGCCCCGGAGGGGTCGGAGAACACGGTCAAGAGGGCCCGAAGGACGCGTTCACGGAGACGGTACGCACGAATACGAGCCTGCTGCGCCGCCACCTGCGCACGCCGGCGCTGCGGCTGTATGAGACGGTCGTGGGGCGGCGGAGCCTGACGAACGTCACGCTGGCATGGATCGACGGGCTGACGGAGCCTGCGCTCGTCTCGCGGATGCAGGCGCGGCTGGCGGAGATCGACATCGACGGCCTGCTCACGCCCGCGGCCGTGGAGGAATATCTGACCGGCTCACGGCCGACGGCCTTTCCGCTGCTGCAGTACACGGAGCGGACGGACCGCTTCGCGCAGGCCCTGCTCGAGGGGCGTGCCGGCCTGCTCGTCGACGGCCTGCCGCTGGGCTATCTCGCCCCGGTCGACCTCGGCTATCTCATGACGTCGGCCGAGGACCGGGGCACGGATTTCGTGTCGGCGTCGTTCCTGCGCGTGCTGCGCTATGCCGCCCTGCTGCTCGGCCTGCTGCTGCCGGGGCTCTATGTCGCCATGGCGGCCTTTCACCCGCAAATGCTGCCAACGGAGCTGCTGCAGTCGATCTTAGAGAGCAAGCGCGCTGTGCCGTTCCCGACCATCGTGGAGGTGCTCGGGCTGCTGGCCGCCTTTGAGCTGCTGCAGGAGGCAAGCGTCTCGCTGCCGCAGTCCGTGGGGCAGAGCCTTTCCATCATCGGCGGCCTTGTCGTCGGCTCGGCGGCCGTGGAGGCGCGGCTCATCTCGCCCGCGGCCCTCATCGTCGTGGCGGCGGCGGGCATCTGCGGCTTTGCCATACCGGGGCGCAGCTTTGCAGACGCCCTGCGCGTTTGGCGGATGGCGCTGGCCGCGGCGGCGAGCCTTGCCGGGCTGTTCGGCCTGACGCTCGGGGCCATCTGCCTCGTCGTCCATCTGGCGGGTCTGGATTCGTTCGGGATCTCTTATCTTGCGCCGTTTTCCGGCATCGGCGGCGCGCGCGCCCTGCTGCGGCCACGCCTCGTGCGGGAACCGCTGCGCGATCCGCTGCTCCGGCCGCTCGACCGGCGCAATCAGGGGGAAAAGCGATGAAATGGACGCTTCTTGCCGCTGCGGCGCTGGTTCTGTGCTGCGGCCTGCCGTTCCGCACGCACGAGACGCGCACGCTTCTGCCGGTGCAGACCGTGCAGGCCGAGCGGACGGAAGCCGGCGTGCGCATCGTCACGGAGGCGGGCGAGGGAAGCCCGGCGCAACGTGGGACGACGCCGTGGCCGCGCTGCGCATGGCTGCGCCGGGCGGGTCTCTTCGACACGGCCAGGCAGGTCGTGCTGTGCAGGAAGACGGACCGTCGTGAACGAGCTGCTGGAAAGCGGCATCCTGCGCCCGGCGGCTGGGTGGTGCGCCATGTAAATTAAACAACGAGAAACATGAACAAACACCTTGGACAATTTGATTAAAAAAACAAGTTGTTCTTTGAGATGTCAGTGTAAAAACTGAGATTGTGAAGAATAGCCAACGAGAAATTCTTGAGTGAAGCTAAGAGCAAAACTTATAGAATGCATGATTTTATTCAGGACCTGAAAAGGGACTGATTAAGATACCATTTTATAGAGAGTTTGATCCTGGCTCAGGACGAACGCTGGCGGCGTGCCTAACACATGCAAGTCGAACGGAGTCGGCCCCGCAAGGGACTGACTTAGTGGCGAACGGGTGAGTAACGCGTGAGCAACCTGCCTTTCAGTGGGGGACAACAGTTGGAAACGACTGCTAATACCGCATAAAGCATTTTGACCGCATGATCGAGATGCCAAAGATTTATTGCTGAAAGATGGGCTCGCGTCTGATTAGATAGTTGGTGAGGTAACGGCCCACCAAGTCGACGATCAGTAGCCGGACTGAGAGGTTGAACGGCCACATTGGGACTGAGATACGGCCCAGACTCCTACGGGAGGCAGCAGTGGGGAATATTGGGCAATGGGGGGAACCCTGACCCAGCAACGCCGCGTGAAGGAAGAAGGCTTTCGGGTTGTAAACTTCTTTTACCAGGGACGAAGAAAGTGACGGTACCTGGAGAAAAAGCCACGGCTAACTACGTGCCAGCAGCCGCGGTAATACGTAGGTGGCAAGCGTTGTCCGGATTTACTGGGTGTAAAGGGCGTGTAGGCGGAGATGCAAGTCAGATGTGAAATCCTCGGGCTTAACCCGGGAACTGCATTTGAAACTGTATCCCTTGAGTATCGGAGAGGCAGGCGGAATTCCTAGTGTAGCGGTGAAATGCGTAGATATTAGGAGGAACACCAGTGGCGAAGGCGGCCTGCTGGACGACAACTGACGCTGAGGCGCGAAAGCGTGGGGAGCAAACAGGATTAGATACCCTGGTAGTCCACGCTGTAAACGATGAATACTAGGTGTGGGGGGACTGACCCCTTCCGTGCCGCAGTTAACACAATAAGTATTCCACCTGGGGAGTACGACCGCAAGGTTGAAACTCAAAGGAATTGACGGGGGCCCGCACAAGCAGTGGATTATGTGGTTTAATTCGACGCAACGCGAAGAACCTTACCGGGATTTGACATCCTACTAACGAAGTAGAGATACATTAGGTGCCCTTCGGGGAAAGTAGAGACAGGTGGTGCATGGTTGTCGTCAGCTCGTGTCGTGAGATGTTGGGTTAAGTCCCGCAACGAGCGCAACCCCTATTGTTAGTTGCTACGAAAGAGCACTCTAGCGAGACTGCCGTTGACAAAACGGAGGAAGGCGGGGACGACGTCAAATCATCATGCCCCTTATGTCCCGGGCTACACACGTAATACAATGGCGATCAACAGAGGGAAGCAAAGCCGCGAGGCAGAGCAAATCCCCAAAAGTCGTCTCAGTTCGGATTGCAGGCTGAAACCCGCCTGCATGAAGTTGGAATTGCTAGTAATCGCGGATCAGCATGCCGCGGTGAATACGTTCCCGGGCCTTGTACACACCGCCCGTCACACCATGAGAGTCGGGAACACCCGAAGTCCGTAGTCTAACCGCAAGGAGGGCGCGGCCGAAGGTGGGTTCGATAATTGGGGTGAAGTCGTAACAAGGTAGCCGTATCGGAAGGTGCGGCTGGATCACCTCCTTTCTAAGGAGACCTCGGCAGACGCAAGCGTTTGCTGTAACATCCTAAGGTCAGGGTCTGAGGCAGAGCTCATGATCTTCTCGTTGTTTAATTTAGAGGGTATACCTCAGGAAGTGAAGATTGGACGTGGGGGTTTAGCTCAGCTGGGAGAGCGCCTGCCTTGCAAGCAGGAGGTCAGCGGTTCGATCCCGCTAATCTCCACCAAATATGGGCCAATAGCTCAGCTGGCTAGAGCACACGACTGATAATCGTGAGGTCGGTGGTTCGAGTCCACTTTGGCCCACCACATTTTCGAATAAAAGAGAACAAAGCGAGCAATTTTGAGTGTTGAAGGAAATCCTTGCAGAGGGTTTCGTTGAGCATTCAAGCAGCCGGAAGGCTGAGAGAAAGCTCAAATGGCAGAGCGATCTGCCGGATGCACCTTGAAAACTGAACAAAGAGTGAATGAAGAAGCAAGTTATGAGAAGGCAACAGTAAGGAAACAAAAATTTAGGGTAATTGTTTACAATTTCAGCTAAAGAAAAAACTTCTTTATGAGCCTGCATAATTCTGATAAGAAATAGTGAGAAACCAGAAACTGGAAATTCTACACTAGCTTGTAAGCGTTCCCGAGAGGGAATGCGGTTGGTCAAGCGAACAAGAGCGCAAGGGGAATGCCTTGGCATCAGGAGCCGATGAAGGACGTGATAAGCTGCGAAAAGCTTCGGGGAGCTGCAAATAAGCATTGATCCGGAGATGTCCGAATGGGGAAACCCACCTGAGCAAACCTCAGGTAACGCATGGTGAATCAAATAGCCATGCGTGGGGAACCGCCTGAACTGAAACATCTAAGTAGGGCGAGGAAAAGTAATCAACCGAGATTCCGAAAGTAGTGGCGAGCGAAATCGGAAGAGGCCAAACCGTACGTAGCAATATGTGCGGGGTTGTGGACGGCAATGTCGGTAAGCTTCGTTAGACGAATGGTCTGGGAAGGCCAGTCAAAGAGTGTGAGAGCCACGTAGTCGAAAATGAAGTGAACGTAGCCGGATCCAGAGTACCGCGGGGCACGAGGAATCCCGTGGGAAGCCGGGGGGACCACCCTCCAAGCCAAAATACTACCTGATGACCGATAGAGGAGCAGTACCGTGAGGGAAAGGTGAAAAGCACCCCGGGAGGGGAGTGAAACAGTACCTGAAACCTTGTGCTTACAAGCAGACATAGCCCGTTAAAGGGTGGTGTCGTACTTTTTGTAGAACGGTCCGGCGAGTTATAGTAACTGGCGAGCTTAAGGTATTCAGTACCGGAGGCGAAGGGAAACCGAGTGTGAAGAGCGCGTGAAGTCAGTTGCCATAGACCCGAAACCAGGTGACCTAGCCATGTCCAGGATGAAGTGGAGGTAAAGCTCCATGGAGGTCCGAACCCACGTACGTTGCAATGTCCGGGGATGAGGTGTGGCTAGCGGTGAAATTCCAAACGAACTTGGAGATAGCTGGTTCTCCCCGAAATAGCTTTAGGGCTAGCGTAGGTAATGAGTTTCACGGAGGTAAAGCACTGTCTGAGCTAGGGGGCGATAAGCTTACTGAACTCTAACAAACTAAGAATGCCGTAGAAATGCTTACCTGCAGTCAGACTGCGAGTAATAAAATCCGTGGTCAAAAGGGAAACAGCCCAGACCCACAGCTAAGGTCCCAAATATACGCTAAGTGGAAAACGATGTGAGATTGCATAAACAACCAGGATGTTGGCTTAGAGGCAGCCACTCGTTCAAAGAGTGCGTAATAGCTCACTGGTCGAGTGATCTTGCGCGGAAAATTTAACGGGGCTAAGCGTATAACCGAAGCTTGGGAATGTCGAAAGACATTGGTAGGGGAGCGTCGTGTATGGGGTGAAGTCGCATCGGAAGGAGCGGTGGACTGTACACGAGTGAGAATGCCGGAATGAGTAGCGAGAATTATGTGGGAATCATAATGGCCGAAAATCTAAGGTTTCCTGGGGAAGGTTCGTCCGCCCAGGGTAAGCCGGGAGCTAAGGCGAGGCCGCGAGGCGTAGTCGATGCACATACGGTAGAAATTCCGTAGCCACCTCACACGAGAAAGCTGACACATGGAGATAGTCGAACCCGGCCGTTGGTTGCGCCGGGCGAAAGGGACCGAACTTATAGTAGGGAAGTCGATGATGCTCTGTGGCGAGAAAAGGCGAAGTGAGGTGCCCGTACCGCAAACCGACACAGGTAGATGAGGAGAGAATCCTAAGGCCAACGGGAGAAGGGTTGTTAAGGAACTCGGCAAATTGGTCCCGTAACTTCGGGAGAAGGGACGCCCTCGAAAGAGGGTCGCAGTGAATAGGCCCAAGCAACTGTTTACCAAAAACACAGGTCTCTGCTAAATCGAAAGATGACGTATAGGGGCTGACGCCTGCCCGGTGCCGGAAGGTTAAGAGGAGGGCTTAGTGGCAACACGAAGGCTTGAATTTAAGCCCCGGTAAACGGCGGCCGTAACTATAACGGTCCTAAGGTAGCGAAATTCCTTGTCAGGTAAGTTCTGACCCGCACGAAAGGCGTAATGATTTGGGCACTGTCTCAACAGCCCGCCCGGCGAAATTGTAGTACCGGTGAAGATGCCGGTTACCCGCAACTAGACGGAAAGACCCCATGGAGCTTTACTGCAGCTTAATACTGAGATTCGGTAAATCATGTACAGGATAGGTGGGAGACTTGGAAACATGGCCGTCAGGTCGTGCGGAGTCATCCTTGGGATACCACCCTTGGTTTGCTGGGTTTCTAACCTGCGGCCCTGAATCGGGTCGGGGGACACTGTTAGGCGGGCAGTTTGACTGGGGCGGTCGCCTCCTAAAGAGTAGCGGAGGCGCTCAAAGGTTGGCTCAGCATGGATGGAAACCATGCAATGAGTGTAAACGTATAAGCCAGCCTAACTGCGAGACCGACGGGTCGAGCAGTAACGAAAGTTGGAGTTAGTGATCCGGTGGTATGTGAGTGGAAATGCCATCGCTCAACGGATAAAAGCTACCCTGGGGATAACAGGCTGATCTCCCCCAAGCGTCCACAGCGACGGGGAGGTTTGGCACCTCGATGTCGGCTCGTCACATCCTGGGGCTGTATTCGGTCCCAAGGGTTCGGCTGTTCGCCGATTAAAGTGGCACGCGAGCTGGGTTCAGAACGTCGTGAGACAGTTCGGTCCCTATCTGTTGCGGGCGTCGGAGATTTGAAGGGAGCTGTCCTTAGTACGAGAGGACCGGGATGGACATACCTCTGGTGCACCAGTTGTTCTGCCAAGGGCACAGCTGGGTAGCTACGTATGGACGAGATAAACGCTGAAGGCATCTAAGCGTGAAACTCCCCCCTAAGATGAGATCTCCCCTCCCTCGAGGAGTAAGGCTCGACGTAGACTATGTCGTTGATAGGTCAGGGGTGTAAGTGCTGTAAGGCATGCAGCTGACTGATACTAATAAGCCGAAAGCTTGACCTACAAAGAAGGAAGCAGGCTCGGTTGCAAGACATAACGCTTCCCATTCATTCTTGTTCAGTTTTCAGGGTGTGTCCGACCACCGGAAGATAAAATTGCGAGCATGCACCTTTAGCTCAGTTGGTACACTCGCCGCAGCGAGCGTCCCAAACGCAACCGCGAAGCGGCGCTTGGCGTTTGGGTGAGCAACTGATTGCGAGCAGAAGAGCTGAGCGGAAAGATGCGAGCAAGACTTGGAAAGCGAATATGCACCTTTAGCTCAGTTGGTAGAGCAACTGACTCTTAATCAGTGGGTCCCCGGTTCGAGTCCGTGAAGGTGCACCATGGCCCCATGGTCAAGTGGTTAAGACAGCGGCCTCTCACGCCGTTAACGTGGGTTCGAATCCCGCTGGGGTCACCAAAAAAAGCGCTTGACAAGGGAGTCGAGCGGTGGTATAATGATGAATGTTCTCGGGCAGAAGCCTGAAGACAGATAAATAGTTGGTGTTGATTGCGGTGAGGGTACACCTGTTCCCATCCCGAACACAGAAGTTAAGCTCATTTGCGCCGACAATACTTTGCGGGTGACTGCACGGGAAGATAGGTAACGCCAACAACTTAGCTCAGTCGGTGACTGTTTGTTGTCGTTGGCGCAGGTGGGAAAACCGAGCCTTTAGCTCGTCCATCCAAACGAGCTTTCTGATAATATCTTCAATTGGTAGAGGGGCATTCAAGCAGGCCCCGCGTACATCTTTGCAGGGTGCTTTTTTGTGTTTCTGGCGTAAAAATGCCCGGCAGAGGGCTGCTCTGCCGGGGAGTATGGATTCTTAGAACGTTTTCTGCAGGAATGCCTTGATCGAGCCGTCGCTCCTGATTGTTGATGCGCGGCCGAGCCTTGGAGCTCCTTCGGGGCATTGCAGGCCGCGTACAAAGGCGTCCTTGCGGCCGTGGAGAAACAGGATCGGCGTTTTCAGCGCGAAGCGCGACCATGCGATAACGTCCGACCACTCGCGTGTGCTGCAGTAGTTGTATTTGCCTTCGCTCAGGCCGTGGGCACGGCTGTCGACGACGAGAATGTTGCAGCCCGCCTCGGCGTAGGGCTGTGCGAAATAGTAGCTGTAGTACAGCGACTCGGTGCGGCCGGGGAAGATGATGGCGCAGCGCTTGTGGCCGAAGTCGAAATACTCGCCCGCGAGCTTCAGACCCTCGTTTTCGATGGAAACGGGCCGCTTGTGCGCTTCGTTTTCACGCGCCCAGTCCATGCCGAGGTCAAACATCCGCGTGTGCTCCGGATTGGGCGGATAGCTGTTTGCACGGGTCCATTTTTCCGGCCCGGTCCGGACGAGAATGTTGTGATACACCTTTTTGGCGATGGGCCAGGTCGCTGCGAACATTCCCAGGAACGACAGCAGCACGAACCCCAAAATGAGCCATATCCAGAATGGCATGGGAAGATACCTCCGTTTTTTCTTTCATTATATCGAATTTTGTCGTCTTTGTAAACGCAGAATCATAAAAATACATTGTTCCCTCTTGAAAAATGAACGCATCCATACTATAATGAATGCCGGGAAAGGGGAGAACATTTATGACAAATTTTGCGATCCTGACGGATTCCTGTTCCGATCTGACGGCGCCGCTGCGCGAGCGCTTTGGCGTGGACGGCTATGTGCCCGGGGCACTCGTCTACCCGGACGGCAGCAATCATTACGCGGATCTTGACTGGAAGAATATGACACCCGCGCAGTTTTTCGGCACGATGAAGGATAAAAAGGGCGGCCTGTTCACCTCGGCGCAGATCGGCCTGCAGGACGTTGCTGACCGGTTCGAGCCGCTGCTGCAGCAGGGCCGGGATATCCTGTTCGTCGCCGTGTCCTCGGGCCTGAGCGGTACATACAACAGCACCTGCCTTGTGGCGAATGAGCTGATGGAAAAGTACCCCGAGCGGCACATCCGCTGCGTCGACACGCTCCGCTACTGCGGTGCGGAGGGTATGCTCGTCATCGCGGCGACGCGCCTGCGCGCTGCCGGGAAGACGCTGGACGAAACGGCCGACTGGCTGGAGGAGAACCGCCTGCGCGTGCACCAGATGGGCGTGCTGGAGGACTTGTTCTTCTGTAAGCGCATGGGCCGCGTCTCGGGCGCAGCGGCCGTGATGGGCACGCTCGTCGGCATCCGCCCGCTTGCGGATATCAACGAGAAGGGCCTGAGCGACGTCATCGGCAAAACGCGCGGCCTTGCCCCGGCGCTGAAGGCGACCATCGACTATATGGCCCGCACGGTCGAGCGGCCGGAGGAGCAGATCATGCTCCTGTCGCATTCGGACCGTCCGGAGCGCGCGGAGGAGCTGCGCGCCTTGGTCGAGGAGCGCTTCCACCCGAAGGAGCTGCACGTTGTACCGGTCTGCCAGTCCTGCGGCGCGTCGATCGGGCCGGGCCTGTACGCCATCTTCTATTTTGGCCGCCCGATCTCGTCCGGCCTGACGGAGGAGCGCAGCCTGATCGCGGAGCTGACGGGAAAAACAAAATAATCGCGCGGGAGCCAGCGGCAGTCGAGCCGTTGGCTCCCGTTTTTTGCTGCAATTTACAAAATCTGGAAGTTATGTTTCGGAACATGCCAAATTCGGGCGTCTTACAACAGAAAATCTTGGAAAAACCTGTTGATTTTCCAAAAAACGCGTGGTAAAATATTTACAACTATAGGCTCCGGAGTATGCCGGGGCGTCTGGGAGGGAGTGCCCATGAAACACTTGCTGCGCGCAATGGGCGCAGCCATGTTAGCGGCTCTGCTGCTGTCGGCCTGTTCGACGCCGCAGGAGCAGACCGAGCCGTCCGCGCCGCAGACCACGCAGGCCACGCAGGCCGCAACCGGCGCGACGGAGGAGTCCGCAACGGAGGCAGAGGAACTGCTTGCGCTGCCGCGTGACCTTGGCAGCGGCCTGACGCTGCAGGCGGTCCTGCCGTTTTCCGGCCCGAATGTGGATGCAGACGGCGCGGAGAGCGACCAGCTTGCCACCATCATCGTGCAGAACAACGGCGGCATGGCCGTCGGCGCGGCGGATATCACCCTGACGTGTGAGGACGGCGCGGAGCTCCGCTTCCGCGTGACGGACCTGCCCGTTGGCGGCTCGTGCTACGCCTTCGAGCTGAATTCCGCGCAGTACACCGGCGAGAACCGCATCTGCGCGGCCTCGGCGGAGGTCGAGCCGGACGGCTCGCTCTCCGTGGACTACCGCGTCAGCGTGATGGTGCAGGACGGCGGCCTCGTCCTCGTCAACATGACGGAGGACACGCTGCACAACGTCACCGTCCGCTACCGCACGGACACCGGCGGCACCTACTTCGGCGGCCTGAGCTACACGGCCACGGTCGAGGAGCTGGCCCCCGGCGCGTCGCAGACGGTCCTCGCGGCGGAATGCTACATGGGTCTGCCCTCCGTCATCGCGGTTTCGGCAGACGAATCGTAATCACCCTAGAAAAAGGAGGAAATATTGATGAGAAAACTGAGCAAAACGCTCCTCTCGCTGCTGCTGATCGCGGCGATGCTCGCATCGTTCGTCGTTCTTCCGGCGGCGGCTGAGGAACCGGCCGCAGAGCAGCCGACCGAGGCTGTGCAGGCGGCTGAGACGCAGGCGACGGATGATACATCCTATCGCTATAATATCGTCCACGTGGACGCGGGCAGAAAGTATTTCAGCCCGACAAGCATCAAGGCGATCATCGACAATGCAGCTGAGGCCGGTTTCAATCAGGTCGAGCTGTATCTGTCTGACAATCAGGGCTTCCGCTTTGCCCTGGATGATATGACGGTCACAACCTCCACCGGTAATACCTATGACCTTTCCGCTGCATTGGGCGACGGTTATACCGCTTCCGACGGGAAGTGCCCGGATGGTTCCGACAAATATCTGACACAGAGCGAGATGACGGATATCATTGCTTACGCAAAGAGTAAGAATGTTGAGATTGTCCCGTGCGTTAACGCCCCCGGCCATATGGGCGCGATTCTAGAAGAGTTCTCAGATTTCCGCTATACCTCTGGTTGGCAGACATCGAAGAGCTCGATCGATCTTGGAAATGCTGAGGCTGTGGCGTTTGCTCTTGCAATTACGGACAAGTACGCCAAGTACTTTGCCTCGCAGGGCTGCAAATACTACAACATCGGCGCAGATGAATACGCGAATGATCTGTCGTCCATGGGTTTTGAGAACATGGGCTCTGCGCTGTATACGAAGTTTGTTGAGTTCATGAACAGTGCAGCAGACATCATCGTCGGCTATGGTATGACACCGCGTGCGTTCAACGATGGCTTCTGCTATAATAAGAACGAATATAACTCTGTGACTGTTGCACCGAGCAAGGCTTATGAGATTTGCTACTGGTCCAGCGGCTGGAACGGCTATAATGTCGCTTCCGCGAAAACACTTAGCTCCAATGGATATAAGCTGATCAATACCAATGGTGATTACTATTGGGTGCTGGGCAATTCCGGCTGGCAGTGTTCTGCCAACAAGGCGAGCGGCTTTGATTACACGAACTTCTCCGGCAACACGAAGATCTCCAGTCCGAGCGGCTCGATGTTCTGCATCTGGTGCGACTTTGGCAATACCAACGGAGCCGATGGCGGAACGCAAGTCGTTTCCGATACGGCTGATGTGATCGCTGCATTCGGTAAGGCTCTGCCGACTGTCAGAAACAATACGGCAACCGACGAGAACAAGACTGTTTTCGATAGCAGCTTCCCGGGAATCTCCGTAACTGGCCCGAACCTGACGAAGGTCACGGTAACCGAGACGAGCGCGCCGACGAACCTCCCCGCTGGCGTGTCCGATGCTATGGCTTGGGACATCGTTCCCTACGTTGGCGAAGACGAATATCATGATACCGCTAAGGTCACGCTGCCGATTCCGACGGAATGGACCGGCGCGGATGTCTATGGCGGTGTCATCGAAAATGGGGAAGTCAAGCCCATTAAGGATGTCGAGCTGGACGAAGAGGCAGATACGCTGACCTTTACCGTGCCGCATTTCTCGACGGTCATGGTGCTTGAGGCGGAGAAGATTGAAGATATCACGGTTGTCCTGAACGACACGAAGGTAATTACCTTAGATGGCAATGTGACTCCGATTGATGAAACCGGGCTGGATAAGAACGTTGCAACTGTCAGTGCTGAGTATACGAAGACGGAAGCGAGAACAGACTATGTTGCGGTCGACGACTTGGACGGTTCGGATGCGCAGACGAAGGGTGTTTATATTGGTGATGGAACAAACTGGCTTGTTGTGAATGGAAGCAATATCAGTTCCACTACTGACAAGACCAAGGCTACACTGTTTACGGTAGGCGGTTCGTCTTCCGGATATTCCTTAAAGACAGGAAACTACTATTTGCGTTTCAGAGAAGGTAATTCTGCGCCATCCCTTAACTCCATGGATAGCACGAATTACAACACTGCTTGGCTTTATGGTGCTGATGCTGGATTAACCTTTAGTTACACTTACTTCAACCCATTTGATTGGACACGCTATGTGTCATACACAGGAGCGCTGACGTACAGCGACGGCTGGGAGGCTACTGTGAATGCCACTTCCGGCGCGAAAGCGTATGTGAAGAAGCCGGTAGAAGCAGTTGACCAGACTGTCCTGACGTTCACCGGCGTTGCAGCAGGTACTACGTCCGTTAAGATTGGCAATATCCGCTACAACATTACCGTTGTTCCGGAAGATGTGAAAAACGTTTCTCCGCTGACGATCGAGTATTGGATCACAAACAGATATGTGTCCGAAGGCACGACCTACAACGACGCGCAAAAAACAATGTCTCTGAGTGCCACTACGGCGTACAAGCCGGAGGGCGTGGTGCTTGCAGAAATCGTACCAGCAACTGGCACGATTGAGGGCGGTGCAACTGGTGTTTACTGGAAGAGCAGACAACTGCCTTCTACGGATAAGCAGACGCACACCTCTGGCGTCGATAAGACGACGGTAACGACCGGTACGGATATCACGCGCGTTCGTTACTGGGGCAAAGCTTGGCAGTATTCCAGCGACGATGGCAAGACGTGGAAAACCTTTGAATCGACAGATCAGGTTGTCGCGTACTATCTGCAGAAAACAACGGTTACTGACGAAATCCAGACAGAAGTTGTTGACTGGGGCGAAGTGCCGCATACTGGGTACAATTCCACAAATTTTGTATTGGTTGACTATGCAGTTAAGTACCAGTCTGGTGAACTGAATCCTAATACCTTTGCTCAGGATGGTAAGACGCTGGCGTTCCATTGCAACTATAATACCGACCTGAACAAAACTGTTTTTAAGTATTCTGACGCAACAGGAAACTCGGCAACTAATTATTACCGCAAGATCGGCATGATCCGCGCGACGAATACAGCTGACTATGAAGTCTATATGATCACCCTCACTCCGTCGAGCGATAGCCGCACAACAGCAGTTGCCAGCAATTCGAACAGCGCTAAAACCTACACATATGCTGGAACGGAAAAGGTTGTCTGGGTTGATGATGAAGCAAACCTCGGCAAATTTGAAGATGCCTCCCTGCATGCAGATGGCTATCATGTTGGCGGTGAAGCTACGGTTCCGGGACTTGAGATCACGAACCGTCATGCGATGCTGGTTACCTACTACATCCGCGCTGTGGAGACGGAAGATTCTCTGATCGTCCGGTATGTTGATGAGACGAGTAGTCCCGAAGTTGAATTCTACAATTATCCCATTACGGTTAAAGCTGAAACGGTGTTTGATAAAGATATCAATCTGCCTGAGACAGAAATTGATGGTATTACCAGCTTGACGAATGGTAGAGTTGAGAACAGCCTGCAGAAGTATCAGTATGTTTCTTCTGTCCTTTCTACGATGCCGGAGATTGGCACGGCATACCAGTTCGGCAACTATGAATGCACGCGAGTGGTAAGAAGCGAGGATGGCAAGACCGTTACGCTGTACTATAAATTCAACAACAACCATTACTTTGTTGCGGATTTTGGACTTCCGCTGCATATTTCCTCGAGTGATATTGGCATTCAGACGCAAGGCTGGGAAAAGGCAAGCGCGGCCGGAGCACAGTATGGTACAACGCAGATTTCTGTCGGCGGCGGCCTGACTTACACGCCGACCTCCGTAATGAAGGAACGCGAGCGTATTACTGTCAAACTGTCAAAAGTCAACAGCGAGGGTAAAACCGAAGGTGTTGACCATGTTATTTACATCATTCCTGCCTCTACGGTCTACTACGAAGAGGGCTTCGCAACTTACGAGGGCACTTGGGCTACTGAGACTAACAAGGGAACGGTCAACCAGACTCTGACGAAGCTGGGGGATGGCAAGAATACTGAAAATGGCTACGGCTATGATGATGCTTACAAAAACGACAGCACGAACAGCAATGCCACGACTGCGGTGACCACCGCGGTCGGCAGCAGCGCGACCTTCCAGTTCAAGGGCACGGGTCTGGAGCTGTATCTGCGCACAAAGAACACGAACAACACGACTGATCCGACCAACGAGGCTGCGAATAGCGTTGATGGACACTCTTACATGCTTGTTCAGGTCTATCAGGGCACGAGTGCTGCGACCGAGAACCTGAAGCGCATGAGCTTTGTTGATGTGAACAACCTGTTCGTTCAGAAGGATACGCAGTACGGTTACAACACCCCGTGCTGGACGGTCGACGGCATGGCCGACGGCGAGTACACGGTCGTTGTCCGCTTCGTCAAGGGTGAAACGCTGGCAATCGACGGCTTCCGCGTGACCAACAAGGCCTATGAGTCCTCTTATGCGCAGGACAACGAGGCTCAGATGGATACCGCAGAGATTCGCAACATGGTCATCGCTAATGCACAGACTAATTTGAGTTTTGATGCCTATAGTAACGCAAATGAGATGTATCGGGTCGCTACGAACAAGGTCCTCGACGCAGTGTTCAATGAGACTGATACGATCACCGGCGCTGTCATTCTAACCGATGATTCCAATGGCACAGACACCGTTACGGTTGACAAGGAGCTTTTGAACATCGGCCCGAAGAATGAGATTTATCTCAAGAATGGCCAGGCTGTTGTGATGCAGATTCCGACCACCTACACGACCGTTCAGGTTGGCATGCGCAGCCTGACCGGCGAGACCGTGAAGTATCAGATCAACAGTGAGCCTACGAAGGAAATGAACTCCACCGTTGACATGTATTACAAGGTCAAACTTGTGGAAGGAAAGCTCGTCATTCAGAACGTTTCCGGCGGCATCCTTGCGCTGACGAAGCTGAAGGTCACCTCTGCGACGGCGGCAACCGGGAATGACCCCGGCGTGGTCCCGCAGACCACCCCCGAGGCGATCCGCTACGCGATGGCGCTGATGCGCGGCATCGACGTCCCGCAGTTCACGGACGTCGCCGAGGATGCGTGGTATCACGACTACGTCTACGACCTCGTCTACCGCGGTGTCGTCAACGGCATGACCGCCACGACCTACGAGCCGGAGGGCAAGCTCACCCGTGCCCAGTTCGTCAAGCTGCTGGCCTGCTCCCTCGAGGAGGCAGAGACCCTCAAGACCTACGAGGGCCAGCATCCCTTCACGGACAGCGAGGGCCACTGGGCCGAGACCTACATTGCGTGGGCCAAGGACAAGGGCATCGTCGAGGGCGTCTCCGCCACGGAGTTCGACCCCGAGGCGCCGATTACCCGTGAGCAGATGGCCACGATCTTCGGCCGCTACGCCCTGAAGCAGGGCATCGAGCTGCCGAAGGACGCCGCTCCCGCCCAGTCCTTCCCGGACGCCGACAAGATTTCCGAGTATGCCCGTGAGTTCGTCGAGCTCATGCGCATCGCGGGCATCCTGAACGGCTACGAGGACGGCACGTTCCGTCCGCAGGGCAACGCCACCCGCGCGGAGGCAGCCAAGCTGTTCTCCCTGTTCCTGTCCATCACGGACAAGCTCGCAAAATAAACCCATTGCCGCCGCCCTCCCGGGCGGCGGCGGCATCTTGTCAAAAAAGTCCCTTTGGACTTTTTCGCCAAGCTGCCCCCAGAATTGCAAAATATAATTTTGTAGTATTATTTTGCAATTCTGCCGCTGCGGCGGGTTATTGAACGCGAAAGGAAACCCTGACGGTTTCCTTTCACACTTTTCTTCCCTCCGTAGCTTTCGGCTGAGCAATTTTCCAATCAGGCGGGGGCGAATATTTGCAAAAATGGGGACCACCGGCTTCGCCGGTGGTCCCCAAATAATTTTAACTTTTCTCGCAACACCGAGCTACCATTTCCTCCATCATGCCCTGCCGCAGGTGGCACAGCAGCCGGAACTGCTCCACGATGTCCGCCTGCATGCCCTGACTCATCCATAGCACGATCTGACCATAGCACTCGCACTGGTAAAACCGCACCAGCACCTCCCGGTCCGCCTCCGGCAGAGCCTTCCCGGCAAACGCCGTGTCAAAATAGCTGCCCACCACGCTGTGGCAGATGTCAATCAGGCTGTGCTCATAGGCCTCGTGGCTGGCGGAATTGTAAAGATGCAGCACGGCCGTTCGGTTCTGCAGGGCAAATTCCACGGCAATTTCCAGGCACTGCTCCAGCGAGTCGACCGTCGGGTACTCCTGCACGATGCGTGCAGCCTCGTCCCGCACGATCTCCTCCGCCAGTGCGGGGATGTCCGGGTAGTGATAGTAAAACGAATTGCGGTTGATGCCGCAGTCCTCCACGATGTCCTTGACTGTGATCTTGTTGAGCGGACGCTCGTTGAGCAGCTTCAGGAACGAAGCGCGGATCGCACGCTTGGTCAGCGATGTCACGGGCTGCACCTTCCTTTCCTGCCCATTATGCCACAGACCGGGATTTTTTGCAAGGAAAAAAACAGGGCCGCCGGAGCGGCCCCGCTTGTGGATCATTTTGCTGCGTTGCGCAGGATGCACTTGAGCGTGCGCACGGCGGCCTCCATGTCCTCGACCGGGACGTACTCGAACCGGCCGTGGTAATTCTCGCCGCCCGTGAACAGGTTCGGGCAGGGAAGCCCCTCGTAGGATAGGCGCGCGCCGTCCGTGCCGCCGCGGATGGGCACGACGCGCGGCGTGACGCCCGCATCGCGCATGGCCTGCTGCGCCGCCTCGACGATGGCCATATGCGGCTCGATCTTCTCACGCATGTTGTAGTAGCTGTCGCGCAGGGCGACTTCGACCGTTCCCGCGCCGTATTTCGCGTTCAGGAAGGCCGCCGCCGACTCGAACAGCGCCTTGCGCGCCTCGAACGACGCGCGGTCGTGGTCGCGGATGATGTATTCGAGCGTCGCCAGCTCCACCTCGCCCTGCATGGCGCACAGGTGGCTGAAGCCCTCGTAGCTCTCCGTGGCCTCCGGGCGGTCGTGCACCGGCAGCATACCGTGGAACTCCATGGCGATGAGCTGCGCGTTGACCATGCAGCGCTTGGCCGAGCCGGGGTGAACGTTGCGCCCGTGGACGGTCACAACGGCGGAGGCGGCGTTGAAATTCTCATATTCCAGCTCACCGAGCGTGCCGCCGTCGACGGTGTAGGCGTAGTCCGCGCCGAAATGCGCCAGATCGAAGCGGTCCGCGCCGCGGCCGATCTCCTCATCCGGCGTGAAGCCGATGCGCAGGGACGCGTGCGCGCCGCCCTCGGCCAGCAGCTCTTCCACCGCAGTGAGAATTTCAGCGATTCCGGCCTTGTCGTCCGCGCCGAGCAGCGTCGTGCCGTCTGTGACGATCAGGTGCTTGCCGATGCTGCGGTTCAGGATCGGGAAATCCTCGGGGCTGAGCACCGTATTTTCGTTCAGCGCGATGTCGCCGCCCGTGTATTCCACGATGCGCGGCTTGATGTCCCTGCCGGAGCAGTCCGGCGAGGTGTCCATATGGGCAATGAGGCCGATGGCGGGCGCACCGGGCGTGCCGGGCACGGAGCCGTAGACATAGCCGTCCGCGTCGATGCGGGCGTCCGCAATACCGAGCGCGCGCATCTCCTCCACGAGCGCTTCGCCGAGCAGCTTCTGCTTCGCGGTCGAGGGGCAGGTCTCCGAGCTCTCATCCGACTGCGTGTCGAAGGAAACATAGTGCAGAAGGCGTTCCGTTACCGTCATATCCGTTCTCCTTTCCAATTGTCGAAAACTGCCCCGGCGTTTGGCCGGGGCAGAAATTTTTTTCTTACTTGCCGCAGAGCGCTGCAGTGTCCTGCGCGATCATGAGCTCTTCGTTCGTGGGGATGACCCAGACCTTCACGCGGGAATCGTCCGCGGAGATGAGGGCTTCCTCGCCGCGCACCTTGTTGCGCTCCGGGTCGAGCTTGACGCCGAGGAATTCCAGACCCTCGCAGATGGCGGCGCGGTTCGTGCAGCCGTTCTCGCCGACGCCGGCCGTGAAGACCAGGCAGTCCAGACCGCCGAGCGCGGCGGCGTAGGCGCCGATATACTTGCGGACCTCGTAGCAGAACTTGTCCAGCGCGAGCTGGCAGGCCTCGTCGCCCTTGTTGGCGCCGGCCTCGAGATCACGGAAGTCGGAGGACACGCCGTTCGACAGAGCCAGCACGCCGGACTTCTTGTTCAGCATCGTCAGGCACTCGTCGGCCGTCATGTTGTACTTGTCCATGATGAACTGCGCAACGCAGGTGTCGATATCGCCTGCGCGGGTTCCCATGGGAACGCCGGCCAGCGGGGACAGGCCCATGGATGTATCCTGGCACTTGCCGTCCGCAACGGCGGAGAGGGAGGAGCCGTTGCCGAGGTGGCAGACGACGATCTTCAGCTCGCTTGCGGGCTTGCCCATCAGCTCGATGGCACGCTTGGAGACATAGCGGTGGGACGTGCCGTGGAAGCCGTAGCGGCGGAGATGATCTTCCTCATAATACTTCGTGGGAATGGCGTAGCGATAGGCCTTCGGGGGCATGGTCATATGGAACGCAGTGTCGAACACGGCGACCTGGGGCTTGCCCGGCATGACCTTCTCGCAGGCCTCGATGCCCATGAGGTTGGCAGGGTTGTGGAGCGGGCCGAGGGGGATGCAGTCGCGGATGGCCTGCTTGCAGGCTTCGTCGATGATGCAGGATTCGACGAACTTGTCGCCGCCGTGCAGCACGCGATGGCCGATGGCATCGATCTCGTCCGTGGACTTCAGAACACCGTACTCCGGATCGACAAGGATGGACAGGACGGCCTCAATGGCTTCGGAATGCGTGGGCATGGGGATGTCGCGCTCGACCTTCAGACCGGTGGCGGGGACCTTGTGTGTCAGCTTGCCATCGATGTAGATGCGCTCGCACAGGCCCTTGGCGAAGACCTCACCGGAGGTCGGGTCCATCAGCTGGTACTTCAGCGAAGAGCTGCCTGCATTGATCACGAGAATTTTCATGGTTGTGTCAACTCCTGTAAAAACATTGTTTTCTTTTCTTCAATTTCGTGATAGTATTAACACATACGGCTTTATTCTATAATAAATTGGCGCATGATACAAGTGCTTTTTTTGGGAAATGAGGAATTTTTTGTGAGGATCGCCGGAATCATCTGCGAATACAACCCCTTCCACAACGGCCATGCCCATCAGCTCGCCGTGCTGCGGGAGGCGGGCTATGCGCCGGTGTGCGTGATGAGCGGGGACTATGTCCAGCGGGGAGAGCCCGCTGTCATTCCGGCTGCGGCACGGGCCGAGGCTGCCGTTCGCTGCGGGGCGGCGCTGGTGCTCGAGCTGCCGCCGAGCTATGCGCTCCGCTCGGCAGAGGGCTTTGCGGACGGCGGCGTGGAGCTGCTCGACCGCCTCGGCTGCGCGGAGGCGCTGTGCTTCGGCAGCGAGAGCGGCGATGCGGAGGCCCTGCTGGCTACGGCGCGAACGCTGCTGTCTCCGGAGCTTGTGCCGCTGCTGAAGCAGGAGCTTGCGGGCGGCGCCTCGTTCCCGGCGGCGCGGCAGCGAGCACTGGAACGGCTTGGCGCGCCAGGTGCGGCGCTGCTGGAGCGGCCCAATTCCATTCTTGCGGTGGAATACTGCAAGGCCCTGCTGCGGCGCGGGTCTGCCATGCGGCCGCTCGTGCTGCACCGCGCGGGGGATTATCACGGCGGGAGCGCTGCGGATGCGCCTTCGGCCAGCTTTCTGCGCGGGCAGGCGGACTGGGCGGGCTATATGCCGGAGGCTGCGCGGGCCGTGCAGGCCGCTGCACCGCGATATAGGCTGGCGGCGGGGGAGCGGGCCATGCTTGCGCGCCTGCGGGCCATGGGGGAGGACGAGTTCGCCGCGCTGCCGTTCGGCTCCGAGGGCCTGTGGCAGAAGGTGATGCATGCCTGCCGCACGGAGGCGTCGCTGGAGGGCATCCTCACGGCCGCAAAATCGAAGCGCTATCCGCGCACCCGGCTGATGCGGATGCTCCTGTGCGGCTTTCTGGGCCTGACGGAGCAGCAGCTGACCGAGCCTGCGCCCTATGTGCGCGCGCTGGCGCTCGATACGGACGGCCGGGCCATCCTGCGGGCGGCGCAGGGCGGGCTCCCGCTCCTGCATGCGGGAGAGCGCGCACAGGACTGCGCGTTTGCGGAAACGGAGCGGCGCTGCCGCGCGCTTTATGGCCTGTTCCGGGAGGACGGGCCCGCGGAGCCTGCACCGAAATCGCGCGTCTATGTGCAAAGGGATTGACATCGGGCAGCATTTCCCATACAATAATTTCCAGATGCGCACGGCGCACGGAAAAGGAGAGAGAAAAATGGCAATTATGCTTCGGCTCAAATGCCCGTCCTGCGGCGAAGTCATGAACGCGGCAGGCTTCTGCAATTGCACCAAATGCGGCACACCGATCCGCTACAACGGCTGGGGAATGCTGCAGATCTACCGCATGGGCTCCCCGGTCGGCATCGCGGCAGGCTACGGCATTTATCTGGACGGCCAGCCCTACGGCCATTTGGCCAACAAGGAGAGCATCCGCATTCCGCTCCCGATGGGGACGCACACGCTGCACATGACCTGCGGCATGACGCGCCGCTGTGAGGACCTGACGTTCACACTGACACCGGAGGCCCCTGCCGCCTATGTCAAGGCGTCCATCCGCATGGGCTTCTGGTCGAACACGATCCACCTGACTCCGGCCGATCCGTCCGAAATGCCGCAGGCGTAAACCGGTTTTTCCAAGAAAAAAAGCAAAAATAATGCTTGCAATTCTGCGAAAACTGTGGTAAGATAGTCGGGCATTGAAAATAAGAGGGGCATCATGCCCTTTTACGAAACGAGAAAGAGGTGAAAGCAATGAAGGAAGGAATCCATCCGAAGTACGAACAGACGACGATTCGATGCGCGTGCGGTGAGATCATTGAGACCGGTTCCACGAAGAAGGACATCAAGGTCGAAATTTGCTCCAAGTGCCACCCTTTCTATACCGGCAAGCAGAAGCTGGTTGATACCGGCGGACGCGTTGACCGCTTTAACAAGAAGTTTGGCCTGAAGTAAAGAATGAACGAAAAGTCTGCATCGTATCGGTGCGGACTTTTTTCATACTTTTTTCGGGAAAATACGCAGCTCCTGCCGTCGACCGCACCGGTCAGCGGCTCTGGGGAGCACAGTCAGAATTTTGGAGGTAGTCATGCAGCAGAATGATCGAGTCAAAGCAGAGAAGGCCATCCTGGTCGGCCTGAGCGCGGACTGCTTCCGGCCGGAGGAGAATGCCACGGATGAGTCGCTGGACGAGCTGGAGGCCCTCCTCGAGACGGCGGGCGGCATCTGTGAGGCAAAGGTGCTGCAGAACCGCCACACGCCGGACCCGCACAGCTTCATCGGCGAGGGAAAGGCACAGGAGGTGCGCACGCTGCTCGAGAGCACGGGGGCGACGCTCGTTGTATTTGACAACGACCTCTCGCCGTCCCAGATCCGCGCGCTGGAGGAGCTGACGGATGCGACCGTCCTGGACCGCAGCGCCCTGATTTTGGATATCTTTGCCCAGCGCGCCAAAACGGCCGAGGGCCGCCTGCAGGTTGAGCTGGCACAGTATCAGTACCTGCTGCCGAAGCTCTCCGGCATGGGCACTTCGATGTCCCGCCTGGGCGGCGGCATCGGCACGCGCGGCCCCGGTGAGACGAAGCTCGAAACGGACCGCCGCCACATCCGCGAGCGCATCACCCGCCTGCAGGCGGAGCTGGACGAGGTGCGCCGCGTGCGCGCCACGCAGCGCGAGCGCCGTGTGAAAAATTCCATGCCCGTCGTGGCGCTGGTCGGCTACACGAATGCAGGCAAGTCCACCCTGCTCAACGCTCTTACGGGCGCGGGCATCCCGGCCAACGACCGGCTGTTTGACACGCTGGACACGACGACCCGCCGCCTGAAGGTGTCGGATCATCTGGAGATCCTGCTGTCCGATACCGTCGGCTTCATCGCCAAGCTGCCGCACCATCTCATCGAGGCCTTTCAGGCTACGCTGGAGGAGCTGCAGTATGCGGACCTGCTGCTGCATGTCATCGATGCGTCCGACCCGCACCGTGAGGCGCACATCGAGGTCGTCGACCGGCTGATCGACAAGCTGGCGAAGCCCGGTGTGCCCGTGCTGCGCTGCTATAACAAGGCCGACCTCGTCGGCGACGTCTCGAATCTCCCCATTGGCGAGAAGAACATCCCCATGTGTGCGCGCAGCGGCATCGGCATGGACGAGCTGCTCACACACGCATCGAGGAGACGCTGACGGGCCGGCTCCATCGGGCCGTGTTCCTGCTGCCGTATTCCGACGCGGGGGCGCTGGCCCAGCTGCACGAGCAGGCGCAGGTGCTCCGCGTGGATTACCTGCCGGAGGGCGTTGAGGTCGAGGCCGTCTGCCGCGAGGAGCTGTTCGGCCGCCTGAAGCGCTTTGTAAAGGAGCCGGAGGCATGAAGGAATATCTCGTCCCCACCGGCGACGGCGAGGCACAGTTCATCGAGCGCCGCTCCCGCTTCATCGGACACATCTTCCTGACGGAGACGGAGGAGGAGGCGCTCGCGCGGCTGAAGCAGATGCGCGAGCAGTACTGGGATGCGACCCACAATGTCTATGCCTACATCATCCGCGATGGCGCAACGCGCTTTTCCGATGACGGCGAGCCGGGCGGCACGGCGGGTATGCCGGTGCTGCAGGTGCTGCAGCGGGAGGAGCTGTACAATGTAACGTGCGTCGTGACGCGCTATTTCGGCGGCATCCTGCTCGGCGCGGGCGGCCTTGTGCGCGCCTATGCTCACGGAGCCAAGATCGCCGTGGACGCCGCAGGGCGCTCCATCAAGCGCATCTGGACGAATGTCTATCTGCCGTGCCCCTACAGCTGGTATGAGCGCATCCGGCTCGAGGTCGCCGCATTCGGCGGCATGATCCGCGAGACGCAGTTCGGCGCGGATGTCGAGCTGGACCTGCTGCTGCCGGAGGAGCAGACACAGGGCTTCCTCGAGCGGGTGACCGACCTTTCGGCCGGGACGATCGAGGGGCTGATCGGAAAACAGGAATACCGCGCGTTCCCGCTTTCCTGAGCGGACGCGCCGAGCGACAGACGGGAGGAAATGCCGATGACGATCCGGGAAGAACTGGAATGGACCGAGCACCTTTGCCTCAGTGAGCGTGCGCAGTTTTCCGATGCCACGCGCGGCCGCCCGCGGCCGGAGGAGGCGCAGGAAAACGACGTGCGGACCTGCTATCAGCGGGACTCCGACCGCATCCTGCACAGCAAGTCCTTCCGCCGCCTTATGCACAAGACGCAGGTCTTCCTGCAGCCGGAGGGCGATCACTACCGCACGCGTATGACGCACACGCTGGAGGTCGCGCGCATCGCGCGCACCATCACGCGCGCCCTGCGTCTGAACGAGGACCTGTCCGAGGCCATTGCCTTCGGCCACGATCTCGGCCACACGCCGTTCGGCCACGCGGGCGAGGTTGCGCTGACGGAGGTCATGGGCGAGCCGTTCCGCCATAACGAGCAGTCTCTGCGCGTTGTGGACGTGCTGGAGAAGGACGGGCAGGGCCTGAACCTGACCTATGAGGTCCGCATGGGCATCCTCGGCCATTCGAGCCACAGCCGCATGCCGGAGACGCTCGAGGGCCAGATTGTACGCAAATCCGACCAGATCGCCTATATCAACCACGACATCGACGACGCCATGCGCGCCGGGATCCTGACGAATGACGACATTCCGCGCGAGATCTCCGACGTGCTCGGCGAGACCCACCGCGAGCGTATCAATACGCTCGTGACGGATATGATCTTCCACTCACGCGGCACGGGAGAGCTGGGCATGACGCCCGAGATCGAGCAGACCATGCAGGCGCTGCGCCAGTTCATGTTTGAGCGCGTCTACAAGAATCCGGTCGCCAAGGGCGAGGAATCCAAGGCCCGCCGCATCCTGCAGGAGCTTTATACCTATTACATCGCCCATCCCGAGGCGCTGCCGCAGGATTTCCAGCCGCAGCTCACGTTCGAGGGACTTCCGCGCGTCGTGTGCGATTATATCGCGGGCATGACGGACAAATATGCCATGTACAAGTATGACGAGCTGTTCATTCCGACCGGCTGGCAGGTGCGTGGCTGAAAGGAGGCAGAGCCGTGGCTTTTCCCCCGGCATTTCTGGATGAACTCAACGCCCGGAATCCCATTGAGGACGTCGTCGGGCAATATGTCGCGCTGACGCGCCGGGGCAGCAATCTGTTTGGCCTCTGCCCCTTCCATGGCGAAAAGACGCCATCGTTCTCCGTTGCGCCGGAGAAGGGCATTTTCTACTGCTTCGGCTGCCATAAGGGCGGCGGCGTGGTGAATTTCATCATGGAGATCGAGAACCTCACCTACGGCGACGCCGTGCGCTTTCTGGCAAAGCGCGCGGGCCTCGAGGTCCCGGACGATGGCGCTTATCAGTCGCAGTATAAGAAAAAAGAACGGCTCTGGGCACTGTGCCGCGCGGCGGCACAGTTCTATCACGCCCAGCTCAAGACCCCGGCGGGAGAGGAGGCGCGGGCCTATCTGCAGAAGCGCGGTGTCTCCGGCCAGACGGTCACACGCTTCGGCCTCGGCTATTCGCCGAATCGCTGGACGGCTCTGCTTGACGTCATGACGGCAAAGGGCTACACGAAGGAGGAACTGCTTGAGGCGGGCCTCCTCAGCCAGAACCGCGACAAGGGGACGCTCTATGACCGCTTCCGCAACCGCCTGATGTTCCCCATCATCGACGTGCGCGGCAATGTCATCGGCTTCGGCGGCCGCGTCATGGACGATTCGACGCCGAAGTACCTGAACTCGCCGGAAACGATTATTTTTAACAAGCGGCGGAACCTTTTCGCCATGAATGTCGTCAAGAAAAGCAAGCGGGAATTCATCATCCTCACGGAGGGCTATATGGATGCCATCGCGCTGCATCAATATGGCTTCGACTGTGCGGTGGCCTCGCTCGGCACCTCGCTGACGCAGGAGCACGCGGACATGCTGTCCAAATATACCGATGAGCTTGTGCTGACCTACGACGGCGACGAAGCCGGGCAGAACGCCACCCAGCGTGCCATCCCCATGCTGGAGCGGACGGGCCTGCGGGTGCGCATCCTGCGGATGCGCGGCGCAAAGGACCCGGATGAATTCCTGAAGAAATACGGCGCGGACCGCTTCCGCCTGCTGCTGGAGAGCTGCGAGAATCAGGCAGAGTACCGCCTGCGCTCACTGCAGATGCGCTTTGACCTCTCACAGGACGAGCAGAAGGTGGAATTTGCCAAGCAGGCCGCCGCCCTTATCGCGGGCTTCGGCACGGCGGTGGAGCGCGAGGTCTACGGCACGCGTGCCGCCGAGGCGGCAGGGCTTTCGCCGGACGTGCTGCGCATGGAGATCGACCGCGCCCGCAAGCGCCTGCTGCGGCAGGAGAAGCGCGAGGAGACGCGCCGGGAGATGGACCCGGCCGCAGCCGTTCAGCCGTTCCAGCGCGAGCTGCGCTACGACAACGTCCGCTCCGCCGTGGCGGAGGAGGGCCTGCTGCGCATGCTGTTCCGCGAGCCTGCTCTGCTGGCGCAGACGGAGGGCCTGACGGCGGAGGATTTCTCCGTGCCGCTGTTCGGCCGGGTCTATGCCGCTCTGCGCGAGCGGTGGCAGAACGATCTTGCCATCACGCCTGCGGCGCTGGCGGACAGCCTGAGCCCGGCGGAAATGGCGCATCTGACGGCCGTGCTGCAGAAGCAGGAGCCGCCGCTGTCCGAAACGGCGCTGGCGGATTACCTGCGCATCCTGCGTGAGGAGCGGGCCAAGGCGCGCGTGAGCGACGCCAGCGACCTGCTTGCCATGCAGCGGGATCTGAAGAAGAAAAAAGGATATGGAGGTTCGTAAGCGATGGAAGAACAGGTGCAGATGAACGAGAAGCTCCGCGCGCTTTTGGAAAAGGCGAAGCGGGAGAAAAAGATCGCCTCCAAGGACCTCATCGATACGCTCGAGGCGATCGATGCGGATGAAAAGCAGACGGAGCTGATCTACGAGGCGCTGGACGAGGCCGGAGTGGAGATCGATGTCTCCGACGTCGTGGAGCTGCTGTCCAAGCCGGAGGAGATGCTCCCGAGCGAGGAGGACCTCGAGCTGATCGAGGAGGAGAAGATCATCGACACGGAGGATCTCTCCGAAAATATGAGCCTGAACGACCCGGTGCGCATGTACCTCAAGGAGATCGGCAAGATCCCCCTGCTCACGCTGGAGGAGGAGCACAAGCTCGCCGTGCGCATGGCCGAGGGCGATGAAGAGGCCCAGAAAAAAATGACGGAGGCCAACCTTCGTCTCGTCGTTTCCATCGCAAAGCGTTATGTCGGCCGCGGCCTGCCGTTCCTCGATCTCATCCAGGAGGGCAATCTCGGCCTCATCAAGGCCGTCGGCAAGTTCGACTACACGAAGGGCTATAAATTCTCCACCTATGCGACCTGGTGGATCCGACAGGCCATTTCCCGCGCCATTGCCGACCACGCCCGCACGATCCGCATTCCGGTACACATGGTCGAGACCATCAACCGCGTCTCCCGCGCCAACCATGAGCTGCTGCAGGAGCTGGGCCACGAGCCGTCGCCCGAGGAGATCGCGCACAAGCTGCATCTCCCGCCCGGATAGGTCGATGTGTCGTCTGCCCGCAGTAAGCGGCGTTGAAGGTTCGGTCCCGCGCAACGGAGCCTTGTGAACCATGTCAGGCGGGGAACCGAGCAGCATTAAGCAGGTCACTCCGTGTGCCGTGGGGGCGCCGAGCCCGAGCTGGCTGCTGTGGTAACGGGCATGTCGTCTATTCAAAGGTGGGTGTGCAGTCTTGTCAATGGTCACGTTTTTTATGTTTTCCGTTCCCGGAGGTGACGCGCGCAAATGATGTATCAGGCGCTCTATCGCAAATACCGGCCGAAGACGTTTGACGACGTTGTCGGTCAGGAGCATATTACCGAGACGCTGAAAAAGCAGGTCGAGACCGGTCGGCTGTCCCACGCCTATCTGTTCATCGGCACGCGCGGAACTGGCAAGACCACCTGCGCCAAGATCCTGGCCAAGGCGGTCAACTGCGAGCATCCGGTCAACGGCAATCCGTGCAACCAATGCGCCGCCTGCCGCGGTATCGACGACGGGTCGATCCTCGACGTGGTCGAGCTGGACGCCGCGTCCAACAACGGCGTCGACAATGTGCGCGCCCTGCGCGATGAGGCGGTGTTTTCCCCCGCCAGCGTGCGCAAGCGCGTGTATATCGTCGACGAGGTGCACATGCTCAGCAACTCGGCGTTCAACGCCCTGCTGAAGATCCTCGAAGAGCCGCCGGAGCACCTCATGTTCATCCTCGCAACGACGGAGCTGCGCGAACCGCCGCATCGACGCCGAGCTCTGCCTTGTGCGCCTGTGCGAGCCGGAGGCCAGTCTGGACGCCGAGTCGCTCAATGCCCGCCTGTGCCGCGTGGAGGAGCGTCTGGCGCGCGGCGTCGTGCCCGTCGCGGCTGCGCCGCAGGCGGAGCAGGCACAGCAGGAAACCGCAGCGCCGGAGGAGTCGGAGGAGCCGGAGGCTGCCCCGGAGCCGCAGCAGTCTGCGCCGTCCGAGGCCCCGCCGGGCTTCTGGCCGGAGCTCGTCAAGCGGCTGAAAACGACGCTCCCGCTCCCGGAGCAGGCCATGTTCTCCACGCAGGACAACGCGCCGGTGTGCGGCACGCTGCATGGGGACCTTCTGGAGCTGCGGATGGAGACGGAATTCGTGCGGAACCTCATCAACAAGCCGGAGGTCCTTCAGCCGGTGGCGGATGCTGCCACGGCCCTGCTGGGCAGGTCCGTGCGGGTGCGCATCGCCTCCGGTAAGGCAGAGAAGCCGAACGAGGGCTTCGCGCGGCTCGTGAGCTTCGGAGAAGAACATCCGGAACTGGTAGATCTGAAGTAAGAATAAATTCCAACTTGAAAAAGGAGAATGTCACTATGGCAAAAGGCGGTTTCCGCGGCCCGATGGGCGGCGGCATGAACATGAACATGATCAAGCAGGCCCAGAAAATGCAGCAGGACATGCTGAAAATGCAGGAGGAGCTTGAGGTCAAGCAGTATGAGGCTGCTGCGGGCGGCGGCGTGGTCAAGGCCATCGTGAACGGCAAGCACGAGGTCGTCTCCCTGACGATCGACCCGGAGGCCGTGGACCCCGAGGACGTCGAAATGCTGCAGGATATGGTCGTCGCCGCGGTGAACGAGGCCATGCGCAAGGCCGAGGCTGAGGCGTCGCAGAATATGTCCCGCCTGACCGGCGGCCTGAATCTCGGCGGCCTGTTCTGATGCGCGTTTTTCCCGCCGCATTGGAGCGGCTGACGGAACAGTTTGCCAAGCTGCCGGGCATCGGCGGCAAGACGGCGCAGCGGCTGGCGTTTTACTTACTGTCCCAGCCGCAGGAGGAGGCGGAGGAATTCGCCGACGCCCTGCTCGAGGCGCGGAGATCCGTCCACCTGTGCCCCGTGTGCCAGAACCTGACGGATCGCGACGTCTGCCCCATCTGCGAGGATGAGGAGCGCGACCACGGCCTCATCTGCGTCGTGGCGGAGCCGAAGGACGTTGTCGCCATGGAGCGCGCCCGGGAATACCACGGCGTGTACCATGTGCTGCACGGTGTGATCTCCCCGCTGAATCAGGTCGGCCCGGATGATCTGCGCATCCGCGAGCTGCTCGAGCGCGTCGGCAGGGGCGGCGTGCGCGAGGTCATCATGGCCACGAATCCGGACACGGAGGGCGAGGCGACCGCCATGTATCTTTCCCGCCTGCTGCGCCCGCTGGAGGTGCGCGTGACGCGCCTTGCCTACGGCATCCCCGTCGGCAGTCAGCTGGAATATGCCGACGAGGTCACGCTTCTGCGTGCGCTCGAGGGCAGAAGAGACATCTAAAAAAAACGCTGCGATCTAACCGGGGACCGCAGCGTTTTTTCTATCATTTTATGGGCCTCAGCGCTCCGTTCCGAGGAAGAACAGGGCCAGTGTGCCGGGACCGGAGTGCGCGCCGATGACCGGGCCGACGTAGTTGATCTCAATGCGCGGGACGTGCAGGCGGCGGCGGACCTCCTGCGCCAGGAATTCCGCGTCTGCAAGGCAGTCGCCGTGGCTGATGAAGACGGTCTGCTTTTCCGGCTCAATGGCGCTTCTCTCCATGCGGTCGACCAGCGCGAGGATGGAATTTTTGCGGCCGCGGGCCTTCGAGACGTTGATGAGGTGGCCTTCGTTGTCCACATGAAGCACGGGCTTGATGCCGAGCGCGCTGCCGACGAGGGCCGTCGCCGCCGAGACGCGGCCGCCGCGCTTCAGGAAGAACAGATCGTCGACCGTGAACCAGTGGCACAGGTGCAGGCGGTCATGCTGGAAAACCTGAGCAAGCCGGTTATCCTGACGGGTAGCCAGCTACCCATCGGCATGTTGCGCACCGATGGAAAGGAAAATCTGATCACTTCCATAGAAATAGCCGCTGCCAAACATCCGGACGGCACTGCTATTGTACCCGAAGTATGCATCTTCTTCGAAAACCATCTGTTGCGCGGAAACCGTACCACAAAAATCAATGCGGAGAATTTCAATGCGTTCCGTTCATACAATTTCCCTTCGCTGGCAACAGCAGGCATCCACATAAAATATGAATATGACCGTATTCACAAAGCCGATCCCAATCTGCCATTAAAACCACACTATCTTTATGA
>VOFH01001995.1_pt1 | contig 42077 bp, 65 predicted proteins | sample 5384091 | NCBI WGS metagenome assembly VOFH01 (sample SAMN12384727, study PRJNA508395) | human gut metagenome | isolation source: healthy gut G | host: Homo sapiens
AACTCTTATCAGTACAGCACACATCCATGCCCAGAAACTAACAGTACATACCATCGGAGATTCCACAATGGCCGACTATGTAGAAAAATACCACCCGTACACGCGGATGGGGAGAAATGCTGCAGGAATTCTTTACTTCGGATGTACGGATCATCAATTATGCCCTGTGGAGGAAGAAGCTCACGTTCATTCACAGAAGAAGGACTGTGGGATAAAGTAAAAAGTAATCTGAATCCAGGAGATTACGTATTCATCCAGTTTGCACATAATGACGAAAAAGAACAGGGAAAAAGACGGAGCAGACGGACGGGGACGGCTCCATGGACTACTTACAAGACTTTTTCTTGAACAGTATGTAGACTGAAACTGAAGCACTGGGTGCTAATCCGGTTTTTCATCACTCCAATCGTGAGACGTTATTTCACCAAAGCGGAACGATCAGTCCTAAAGGCTGTCATGACATTGGCATTGCCCCTGATGACTCAACCTTAAACTATGTACGAGTTATGAAACACGTGGCGCGAGAAACAAGTCCTTAGTGGAACGCAGCCACACTGACCAAAATTTGAAGACTGGGAGGAAAAACTACCATAAAATTATACATGCAACAGACAGCACGCATACAGGCTGGAGTGCTGCATATTTATGCCGCACTCGTCGGCTCAGGAATTGAAACAACAAGGCATACTTTCCGATTATATCAGGAAGATTGCACCGCCATTCAATCCACTGCTTGATTTTCAAACTATCTATATGGAGATAAAGCAGCATGTTTGATCTCTGGGTTAAAACTAACTCCCTCCAGTGGTATTTTACGTTTGGAGGCTCACAAGGCATGACGCTTTCGATGCTCCCCAATCTTCACCTAAAACGGTTATCGAACTACCCTATTCAAATGGCAGATTATGGAATCAATGTTTTTATCTTCTTCTCTCCTAAACATACGGAAAAAAAGCTTCAACTGTTATACCTATTACATATGGAAGTAATAAGCGGTTTCTTCCAGTGACGGCTATCAGCAAAAGATCAGTCACCAAAGTCCTGTAATCCGGGAATGTCCCGACATTGCGATAAAGAGCCTATTACAAACAGAAAAAGGTATCACGATAGAAACCGGTAAATGGCCTGCCGATATTGATGAGGACGGCAAACGTTATGCAGAAGTCATCATACAAAGCAATGAAAAGTCACTTATAATCCGCCGGATTTCTTTTCCCTCTGGAAGGGAAATTTCTTATCACCTCGCCTATGCACACGGAAAAGACTTTTATCCATGCCGATCTGGAACAGCCACATGCCCCAAAAGTTCCCGGTAAACAGATATTCCCTGTCAAATGTAACGTTAAAGCCTCATGAACGCCTCCATATCCGACTTTTTCCCATGGAGCACACGGCAAAAGTAAAAATTATATTTTAGAAAAAGATTGCCGGTTTGAAATGGAAATAGAATAAAGGTTTCGTTGGATAAGATCAGATATAAAGTACCTGATAGGAAGATTTCGGCCAGTTCTGCCTAATGTAATCAACTACTATCTTCCGTCACCAGATAATCAATGTCTCCTAAGAAGCAACGCTATAAGCTTCAGCCGTATTCAACTTATGGCTGTCTGCCAGTATAATCCTTTTGCGCACGTTCCATCATGAGGCGTTTCATCATAGCCTCTTCCCTATCCGGTCGGTAAAGTCCTTGATGGGGATGTACATTACTGATACCCAGCACCAACCAATCCGGCCGTATAGTCTGTAATGCTTGGAAAACAGAAACTCCGACTGTCACTTGAGAAGAAGGAAATACTTTTCCGCCAAGGAAAAAATTCAGATTAGGATGATGCATCAAGACATTTACAATAGGAAACTATTGGTATAAATGCTTAATTCTGCATCTACAGGAATCTGTCGGGCTACTTCAGATTGGATGTACCATCCATCAACACAATATCTCGGGACTGAACAATGGAATCACTTGTTTTGCCATCTGCTGCTTTCCTGCTATCCCCGTATTCAGCCTATCGGTAAATTCTACCGGAATACCTGACCGGGCAATGGCACCTCCATGTACTTTAGTCAATAAACCAAGCTCATCCAATTCTGCCAAATCTCGCCGTAAAGTATCATCATGACACTCCCAGTTCTGAACTTAATGCGGTAATGTAAATCCGATAATTCTGATTAATACGGTTTAAAATGTACTGATGTCTTTCTTCTTTAAGCATATCTCCATGTGTTTAAACATTGCATATTACCGCATAATATACTTATATTTAAGCATGAAAACAATAAATACTGAGCGATTATTTGAAATTATGCGGAGTTTTTGCAATTTATAAAATAGATAATATATAAAAACCGCAAGTACAAAACCCCGCATAGTAGTAAAAATAAGTAATAGCTCGCTTTTTATAAGAAAAAACGAATGCTTAATTATTAATAAAACTTAAAAGTATGAGACAACAGATCTTGGTAGACATGGATGGAGTATTTGCTTTGATGTATATGCCCAGTTGATGTTTTTTTCGAATACAGGGATTCAGGGATCAAACTGAATATTGAAAACATGTATGGAAAAACCGAACTGGAAGCTTTTCCTTCTTTCGAAAGTATGTGAAAGTAAAGGCTTCTTTAGAACAGCTCCTCTTATTCCCGGAAGCATAGAGGGATTGAAATATCTGAATGAATGAAATACAACGTGTTGATTGTATCTTCGGCCTGTGAGTTTCCACAAAGTCTGAATAAAAGGAAGAATGGCTGAGCAGGCATTTTTCCATTCATCACGTGGGAACAATGATATTTTGCGGCCGTAAGGATAGCATCAGAGGAAACATCATGATCGATGATCATCCCAAGAATCTTTCTACATTCGATGGAGAACGGTATTTATTTGCACAACCCATAATATGTGTGTGCCGGACCCGTAACTATCACAGAGTATCGGGCTGGCAAGATATTAGCAGGCTGTATAGGCAGACTATCAGTATATGATAAAAACACTATCAATTCATCTTATCGAATTGCCTATCTTTGCCGCACTTATCAATATTCAGAAATCTAAAAAGAAGAAAAACATGAGCATCAGAAAACGAATGAATGTGTTGTTTGGAACGTTACCTGCTGACCGGCAGTCTGTTTTCCAAAATGTATGCGTATCTACCCTGAAACCTCCCTGGTGCTCCTCGGCACCTGTCGGTGGTGAAGCTAAAACATGTATATTATGGAGATAAAACTCTATAGATTTGCAGATAAACTTACAGGAACTCGGACAGCTTATCCTGTGTATGGTGTCCCGAATCCGCTTTAGCCGTAAAACATGCCGACGGCAACATGAAACTGCAGATGGAAATCGTACAGGTAAAACGAGCAAAGAAGAAATGCAGAAATCACTGCCATCGAACTGAAAAGACAAGTATATCCTTTTCTATGTAAACGTGTATTATAAAGCCTATCAAGATGCAGAATGTCATCGAGATATGGACAGAAATCCGACATCAGGAAAAAGAAACCGGTTATACTCAATCAGTTTGCCTCTGCTTTCTTACCTATTCGCCGGGGCAATGTCTGGCTATCTCATCTTTACGGATCATGGGCGAACGAAGGACGTTTGTGCCAAGAGGCATTGGAACCCGGCATGAAAGTAATAAAGAATAAGGACGGGGTACGAAACTGCACACCTCACATGCCGAAGTCATGTTCTCACTGGATGGAAAGCCACAGGGAAAATGCGGGTTGTGTCATTGGCGCCGCCCTCTGTTACAGTGGTAACACAAACTGCGCATTGATACGCACGACGATGAATATCACCGGTTCTTTGGAATCAATGAGGAAAATTCAGCTTACTCATTAAAGAAAGAGAGATTTTCCGTACTCCGAACTTGCTTTAACTTACAGTAATGAGGGATTAAGCGGAAAGTAGCCGGAACTTCCATCGCTGGGCACGCCTGCACAAACTTGCTCATGACACTGTTCCCCGCAAGATTTTTACTGAATAGCTGGGAAGGTGTCTACTTCGACGTTAACCAGGCGGGTATGGATCAGATGATGAGTGATATCGCTGCCATGGGTGGTGCATTGTTCGTGATGGATGATGGTTGGTTTGGCGACAAATATCCGCGTAAAATGATGATTCTTCTCGTTGGAGATTGGGTAGTGGATAAGAATAAGTTACCCAATGGCATTGAAGGTCTGCTGAAAGATGCACAAAAGAACGAGTGTCAAGTTCGGCATCTGGATAGAGCCGGAAATGGCCAATACAACCAGTGAATTTTTATGAGAAACATCCGGACTGGGTGATTAAGGCTCCCCGAACGTGACGTGGTGCAGGGACGTGGTGGTACACAAAAGTAGTACTGGATCTTGCCAATCCTGCAGGTACAGGAATTTATCTTCAAGATTGTAGATGATCTTATGAGTAACTACCCGAAATCGACTACATCAAATGGGATGCCAATATGTCCATCTTAAATCATGGTTCCAATTATCTGACGAAAAAGACAATCAAAGCCACATGTATATTGAATTCCACCGTGGCTTTGAGAAAATATGTCAGCAAATACGCGCTAAATATCCGGACCTTACCATACAGGCTTGCGCCAGCGGCGGCGGTCGTGTCAACTATGGCATCCTGCCCTACTTCGATGAGTTTTGGGTAAGTGATAATACGGATGCTCTGCAACGTATCTATATGCAATGGGGAAACTTCATATTTCTTCCCTGCCATTGCCATGGCGTCGCATATCAGTGCCGCTCCCAACCACCAGACTTTCCGCACCATTCCTTTAAAATATCGCATTGACGTAGCGATGAGTGGTCGCCTGGGTATGGAAATACAACCAAAGAATATGACAGAAGAAGAGAAGACACTTTGCAAGAATGCCATCGCTGAATATAAAACGATCCGTCCGGTAGTGCAACTGGGTGATATCTATCGTTTAATGTCTCCGTATGATAAATTGGGAGTAGCTTCTATGATGTATGTAACGCCCGAAAAGGATAAGTCGGTGTTCTATTGGTGGAAGACAGAACACTTTGTCAACCAGCATCTGCCACGAGTGAAAATGGCAGGACTCTCTCCCGATAAACTTTACAAAGTGCATGAACTGAACCGGATAGATAATGATCCGCTGAGTTTTGAGGGAAAGACATTTAGTGGTGCTTATCTGATGGCGAATGGTTTGGAGATACCTTATAATCATAAGATAGATTACCATAAGCAGAATGATTATTCAAGCAGGGTGCTTTGGCTGGAAGAGGTGAAATAGCAAAAAGTGATTAGGGTTTAGCGAATAGTGCCATTCGGTATATTATTTTTTAGACGCGGATGACACGGATGACGCGGATTTAAAAGGCTACGCTATAGAAGTATTTTATTTAAAATCCGCGTCATCCGTGTCATCCGCGTCTAAAAGATTATTTATTATTTAACTCATAACCTTATAGAAACAAATTAATTCCCCCACCAATCCCAATAATTTCACATTTTTGCGTATGTTTGTACAAAAGTTCAATCCAGCAAATCTACATGGAATTATTAGTATATAAAGCCTCAGCCGGCTCAGGAAAGACATTCACCCTTGCTGTAGAGTATATCAAGCACCTGATACTGAATCCAAGGGGCCTATCGGCAAATACTGGCCGTAACTTTTACCAATAAAGCTACGGCAGAAATGAAAGAACGTATTCTGCAACAACTTTACGGTATCTGGTTAAGTGATCCGGCATCAGAGCCCTACCTGAACCGTATCCGGGAAGATTTACGACAGAAAACTTATCTGACTCTGACATCCGTCGGGCAGCAGGAACAGCATTGCAATACATGCTGCATGATTACAGCCGTTTTCGTGTAGAAACCATCGACTCCTTCTTCCAGTCCGTAATGCGCAATCTGGCACGGGAACTGGAACTGAGTCCGAACCTGAATATAGAACTGAACAATGCCGACGTATTGAGCGATGCCGTGGACAGCCTCATTGAAAAACTGACACCTTCCTCCCCTGTTCTGGCTTGGCTGCTGGACTACATCAACGAGCGCATTGCCGATGACAAACGTTGAATGTATCCGATGAGATCAAGCGATTCGGCTGGAACATCTTCGACGAAGGTTACATAGAACGCGGTGAAGGACTCCGGCAACAACTGAAAGAACCGGATATAATCAAACTGTACCGTAATGTGTTGCGGGAAATGGAGACCGAGGCTCTGGAACAAATGAAAAGCTTCTACGACCAGTTCATCGGAGAATTGGAATCACATGCACTCACCGCCGAAGACCTGAAAGGCGGAACGCGAGGCATAGGCAGCTATTTCCGCAAGTTGCGCGACGGACGGCTATCAGACAAAGATGTGCTGAACGCCACTCTGAAGAATAGCTTGGATGACGCAAAGAATTGGGCCACCAAGACTTCGCCCCGAAAGAACGATATCATCCATCTGGCAGAAACAAGTCTGCTCCCTTTATTGCAGGATGCAGAAACATTCAGACCCCGCAACAACAAGACCGTAAACAGTTGCCGGTTATCACTGCAACACCTGAACAAATTGCAATTGCTTGCCCACATTGACGAAGAAGTACGGGAGCTGAACCGCGAACACAACCGTTTCCTGTTGTCAGACACCAATGCCTTGCTCCATAACCTGGTACGAGATGGAGACTCTTCATTCGTATTCGAGAAAATCGGTGCCAATATCCGGAACGTAATGATCGATGAATTCCAGGACACCAGCCGTATGCAATGGGATAACTTCAAAATCTTATTGCTTGAAGGTCTTTCACAAGGAGCCGACAGCTTGATTGTAGGTGACGTGAAACAATCCATTTACCGTTGGCGAAATGGAGACTGGGGAATATTGAATGCGCTGGGTACCAAAGAAACGCCTATTCCTACCCTGTACGTGTAGAAACTTTAAAAACAAACCGTCGAAGCGAAACAAATATCATCCGTTTTAACAACAGTTTGTTTACGGCCGCAGTGGAGTACCTGAATATGCTCCATCTGAAAGAATTACAGGAAGATTGCCGCCCGTTGCAGCAAGCTTATGCCGACGTGGAACAGGAATCTCCACGAACCGAAGCCAAAGGATACATCAAGGCTACTTTCCTGGAACCGGACGAAGAACACGATTATACGGAACTGACCATCATCTCTTTAGGCGAAGAAGTACAGAGACTACTGGCTGCCGGTGTAAAACTAAACGATATCACCATCCTCGTTCGCAAGAATAAAAACATTCCTCCCATTGCCGATTATTTCGACAAAACAATGCATCTGCCTATTGTTTCAGACGAAGCTTTCCGACTGAATGCTTCACAAGCATTGTGCATGTTGATGGATGCTTTACGTTACCTTTCCAATCCTGATGATAAAGTAGCAAGAGCCTCATTAATTATAAATTACAAATTACAAATTACAAACGAAAACAAAGAAGGGCGAATGGAGAAGGAAGGAGCAAATGCGCCTGAAACGAAGTGGGATGATATACTAACTTCCCGACCGGAGGATGTATTGCCCGAGGCATTTGTCAACCGCATAGAGCCTCTTCGTCTAATGCCGCTATACGAATTACTGGAAGAACTTTTCAGTCTGTTTGAGATGAACCGGATCAAAGAACAGGATGCGTATCTCTTTTCTTTTTTCGATGCCGTAACGGAGTACCTGCAAAACAACTCATCGGATCTGGATGTATTCATCCGCTATTGGGACGAAAACCTTATGCAACAAAACAATCCCCAGCGGAGAAATGGATGGTATTCGTATCCTTTCCATTCACAAGTCAAAAGGATTGGAATTCCATACCGTCTTAATCCCCTTCTGCGACTGGAAGTTGGAGAATGAGACCAATAATCAATTAATATGGTGTTCACCTTCCGAATCACCTTTCAGCGCGCTCGACATTGTTCCGGTCAATTATTCCTCTACCATGGCAGAATCAGTATACAGGCAAGAGTATCTTAACGAGCGTCTGCAACTTTGGGTGGATAACCTGAACCTGCTGTACGTGGCATTCACCCGTGCCGGAAAGAATCTCATCCTTTGGAGTAAAAAAGGCCAGAAAGGAACAATGTCCGAACTGCTTGCCAATGCACTGCCACATGTAGCCGCCCAGGAAGGTAATGAAAACTGGGGACGAGGAAGAACCTTACGAAAGCGGAATACTCTGCCCATCGGAAGATAGCAAGCCGACGACGACCGCCAAAACCTCAGTCAACCGCCTTGCTCAAAAGCCTGACAAGCTCCCTGTCCACATGGAGTGCATGAGGCATGAAATCGAATTCCGGCAATCAAACCGCTCCGCCGATTTCATTCAGGGAGTTGACGAAGATGAATCAGACAATCGCTTCATAAACCGGGGACGCTTACTGCATACTCTTTTTTCAGCCATTGAAACAGAAAAGGACATCGACAATGCCATCGACCAACTTATATTCGAAGGCATCATCGGCAAACCGGAAACAGAAGATGAAATCCGGGAACTGACCCGGCATGCCTTTTCCATCCCCCAAGTGCAGGATTGGTATTCGGGAGACTGGCAATTGTTCAACGAGTGCGACATCATCTGGCAAGAAAGGGGAACTCCGAACCCGCCGACCGGACCGCGTCATGATGCGCGACAACGAAATTGTTGTCGTGGACTTCAAATTCGGAAAACAGAATAAAAAATATAATAAGCAAGTGCAGGGATATATGCAACTGCTCACACGCATGGGATACCCGAAAGAGAACATAAAAGGATACCTGTGGTACGTAGAAGAAGATTTAATAGAAAAAGTATAAAGAATCATGGTACGAGGAAAGCAAACTTGCAAAATCTTAAAAGACATTCGCCGGCAAATTGCCGAAGCAAATGATATCGAATATATCACTTCGAATGTCAATACAAAGGGATTGTACGGGTACATGTCCCAAATGCGAGGCAGAAGTGCAGTATCTGGAGCAACAACTGGCACGTAAACACATGGCAGGAAAAGCGATTACCATACTTGGAGTATCCGCAGGATTGGCAACAATGATGCCACAACCTGCCTGTGCGGAGCCGATCCATTCGAAGCTCCGCATGGTTACTATATAGTAACTCCGGAAATACAGGAGAAACCGGTAATAAGAGTCCTCCGCCGGACTCTCTCGTACAGGAGGTTATTCCGCAAGATACTACCATATATGGCAAATCAGTACGATGCACCGGATACAATGCCCGAATTTCCCGGGGGCATGGTCGAACTGATGAAATTCATAAGCAAAAAAATTAGATCTGAAACTACCCGTTTATCAAGGTAACGGAACCCAAGGACGAACCACAGTCAGATTTGTCATCGAAAAGGATGGGAGTATCACAAATGCCAGAATCCTCAGAGGCGTTGATCCGTATTTAGATAAAGAGGCTCTGCGCGTAGTCAGAGAATTCCCTAAATGGAAACCCGGTACGGTAGCGGGACAACCTGTACGTGTGGAATATACTGTCCCGGTCATGTTTCGATTGCAGTAGATATAAGGCAATTATAAATCAGAATAATCATGGTACGAGGAAAGCAAACATGCAAGATATTAAAAGACATTCGCCGGCAAATTGCCGAAGCAAATGATATCGAATATATCACTTCCGAATGTCAATACAAAGGAGATTGTACAGGCACATGTCCCAAATGTGAATCAGAAGTACGATATCTGGAACATCAACTGGAACGACGGCGCATGGCGGGAAAAGCGATCACCCTATTAGGATTGTCCGCAGGGATTATCGCAATGAATGCCTGCGCCAACTCACCAGGCCAGTCAGCAAAGAACACCTCAGAGATCAAACTTGAGTGTCAGAGCGTGCCGACGGATAAGGACTCACTCTTTTTAATCAAAGGTACAGTTACAGACAGTCTGACTCAAAACCAATTGTCGGGGCCAATGTCTCTGAAAAAGAAACTACAAACGGTACTCTAACAGATGCGAATGGTGAGTTTACACTAAAAGTTTCCGGTAAATATCCGCTAATCATCCAATACGTTGGAATGGAAGCACAGGAAATTGAAATAAATAAGAAGGAGCAACTTACATTCAGGTTGCACTGCGTGAAAGTAACATGACAATGGGAGAATGTCCGACGGAAACAATAGAATCCGGAGAGATACTGGAAGGAGATGTTGATTACGAAACAATAGAAACAACACCACCGGAATTTCCCAGAGGCACACAAGCTTTAGATACAGAGTAACCGTACCCATAATATTCAGTGCAGAATAGTTATCAAAAACAAAAAGATTAAGATGCAAACTTTTCTTCAATTAGTTGCCCAAGACTTATACAAAAAAATAGGAAACGATCTTTCACGGGTCGCCATTGTTTTTCCGAACAAACGTGCCAGCCTTTTTTCTTCAACGAGCATTTGGCGGCACAAAGTGACCGCCCTTTATGGTCTCCCCGCTTACGTCAGCATCAGTGAACTGTTCCGACAGCTTTCTCCATGGAAGTTGGGTGACCCCATCCGCTTGGTTTTGTGAGCTCTATAAAGTATTTCGTGAAGAAACCCATAGTAAAGAAACACTTGATGATTTCTATTTCTGGGGAGAACTTCTTATCAGCGATTTCGATGATGTCGATAAAAATCTTGTTGATGCCGACCGTCTATTCTCTAATCTGCAAGACCTGAAAAATATCATGGATGATTACGACTTCCTTGACTCCGAACAGGAAGAAGCCATCCGTCAGTTCTTTCAAAACTTCTCCATCGAGCGACGCACGCAACTGAAAGAGAAGTTCATCTCCTTGTGGGATAAATTAGGCGATATTTATCACGGCTACCGCGACAATCTCGCAGAACTCGGCATTGCTTATGAGGGGTATGATGTATCGCTACGTCATGGAAGAACTGCAACCGGAAAAGCTGAAATATGACCGGTATGTTTTCGTTGGTTTCAATGTATTGAATAAAGTGGAAAACCGTTTTTTTGAGCGTCTGCGTGATGCCGGCAGAGCATTGTTCTATTGGGATTATGACTTGTTTTACACCCGTCTGCCTCGTGAAAAGACTCCGCCTTACACGCATGAAGCCGGCGAATTCATTCTCCGCAACCTGAAAATCTTCCCCAACGAACTACCCGAAACCGCATTCGATGTATTAAGACATCCTAAAAATGTACGTTTCATCTCCGCCCCTACCGAAAATGCACAGGCACGCTATTTGCCGGAATGGATACTCCGTAATGAAAAATGATCCATCAGGTACACCAACCCAGGAAAAAAGAGAATGCTGTGGTACTTTGTAATGAATCTCTCTTTTATTACCCGTACTCCACTCCATACCATCAGAAGTAAAGAATGTCAATATCACGATGGGATTTCCGCTGGCACAGACCCCTGTATACAGTTTCATCAGCGCACTCATAGAACTGCAAACCAATGGCTATCGCACGAGATACAGGACGTTATTCATACGAAGCCGTCAGGCTGTACTAAAACATCCCTATACACGCCAATTGTCCCCTCCGCAGAAAAACTGGAGAAACAGCTGACGAAAGACAATCGCTTCTACCCTCTGCCTTCCGAATTAAAGCAAGATGAGTTTCTGGAACAGGTATTCACTCCGCAGACCGGCATTTCAGCCCTCTGCCAATATCTGACGGATACACTTCGCGAAGTCTCCATCCTCTACCGGCAAGAACAGGAAACAGATGATATTTTCAATCAGCTTTACCGGGAGTCCTTATTCAAGAGCTATACCCTCATCAACCGTCTGCTCAGTCTTATTGACAGTGGTGAACTTAATCTGCAAACTGACACTTTGAAACGTCTTCTTTGCCGCTTGCTTGCAACCTCAAATATTCCGTTCCACGGTGAACCAGCCATCGGTATGCAAGTAATGGGAGTGCTGGAAACACGTAACCTCGATTTCCGAAACCTCATCATGCTCTCCCTCAACGAAGGTCAGTTGCCCAAAGCCGGTGGAGAATCATCCTTCATCCCTTACAATCTGCGGAAAGCTTTCGGCATGACCACCATCGAACATAAGAATGCGGTCTATGCATACTACTTTTACCGACTGATACAACGCGCTGAAAATATCACCTTATTATATAATACATCTTCTGATGGACTGAACCGTGGAGAAATGTCCCGTTTCATGCTGCAATTTCTTGTTGAATCGCCGCACGATATTTCACGCGAATACCTGGAAGCCGGACAATCTCCTCAAAGCGGCAGAGAAATCCGTATAGAGAAAACACCGGAAATCATTGCGAGAATGTATGAAATACAATCTCGTCCGCCATCCCAAAGCACTGTTCTCTCCTTCCGCACTCAATGCTTATCTGGATTGCCGTTTGAAATTCTACTATCGTTATGTGGCCGGATTAAAAGCTCCCGATGAAGTGAGTGCTGAAATAGACTCTGCACTGTTCGGTACTATCTTCCACCGTTCAGCCGAATTGGCATATAAGGATCTGACTGCAAATGGAAAAGAAATACGAAAAAAGAAGACCTGGAGCAACTGTTACGCAATGACGTGAAGCTACAGAATTATGTAGATACAGCTTTCAAAGAAGAGTTCTTCCACGTTCTCCCCACAGAAAAGGCCTGAATATAATGGTACGCAACTTATCAATGCCAAAGTGATTGCATCCTATCTCCGCCAATTGTTGCGCAACGACCTGCAATATGCTCCTTTCACCATGGAAGGTATGGAAGAACCTGTAAACGAGATCATGGAAATAGAAACTCCGCAAGGAAAACTGGCACTGAATATCGGTGGTACCATCGACCGTATGGACAGTAAAGGGCGATACCTTGCGTATTGTAGACTATAAAACCGGTGGCAGCCCCAAAACTCCCCGAGAATATAGAGCAACTGTTCACTCCTGCCGACGGACGTCCGAATTATATTTTCCAGACTTTCCTGTACGCTTCCATCATGTGCCGCAAACAATCGTTGAAGGTTGCCCCTTCCTTGCTCTACATTCACCGTGCAGCATCAGAAACTTATTCTCCTGTAATTGAAATGGGGAAGCCCGCCAACCAAAAATACCGGTCAACAACTTCGCTTTTTATGAAGATGAGTTTCGCGAACGCCTGCAAAACCTATTACAAGAAATATACAATCCGGAAGAACCCTTTCACACAAACTGAAGATAAAAGGAAATGTGAGTTCTGTGATTTCAGAGACCTGTGCAGGCGCTAATAAAAAAAACAGACCGTCCGTTCACCTGGAACAGACGGTCTGTTTTGTTTTTCTTTATTGTATCATTTATTTTTTCAACGGAACTGAAAAACTGAATATAGAACCTTCTCCCTTCTTCGAAGTAAACCACAACTTTCCTCCATTTTTCACAACAAAATCCTGGCACAACAACAATCCCAAGCCGGAACCTTCTTCATTATTAGTACCGAATGTACTGAAATGTGTATCGGTATGCAACAGTTTTTTCTGGCTTTCTTCGTCAATACCGCAACCGTGGTCTTGCACGCTGACTACTGCCATGCCATCCTTCGCTTCCAGCTTCACCAGCACCTCAGAATTTTCGTTACTGAACTTAATAGCATTGCTTATCAGATTGCGTACTACGGTCTTCAGCATATCGATGTCGGCAGATACAGCTAACTTCTCCGGTTTCTCTTCACGGATTGTAATCTTCTTCATACCGGCTACCATATTGAAAAAGTCAATCACTCCATCTACAACCTCCACTACATCAATGTCCTGATATACTACATTCAACTTACCAATCTGGCTCTTTGTCCATTTCAGTAAGTTATCCAACAACGAAAACACATCTTCGGTAGTCTGATTGGCCATAGTCAGCAGTTCATACATCTCATCACCGATTTTCTCGGACGGCAGATTCAATATCAACATATTCAGCACCATCTTGATAGAGCCCATAGGGAGAACGTAAATCATGAGCAATCACCGAATAAAGTTTGTCACGTCCGGCAATGGTACGTTGCAGTTCTTCCGTCTTATTCAGAATGATACGTTTGGCCGCCACCAATGAAATCTGATGAGTGACACGGATTATCAGCTCTTCCTTATTGAAAGGTTTGGAGATAAAGTCGCTGGCACCCGCCTGGAAACCTTTTACAATATCCGTCGTGCTGTTCAGTGCAGTCAGGAAGATGATAGGAATATCTGCGGTTTTGGGATTTGCTTTCAAATGTTGTGCCACCTCAAAACCACTCATATCCGGCATCATCACGTCCAGCAGCAGCAAATCCGGACGTTCCTTATCCACCTGCTCTAAGGCCTGCCGTCCGTTATTTGCCGTAGCAATCGCAAACTTCTCATTTGTCAGGAGTACTTTCAACAACAATACGTTGGACATCACATCATCTACGATGAGGATTTTGTACTCAGAAGGATTTATTTCCATGTTCATCTTTGTATTATATTTTTTCCCGTTTATTATATAATCTATTTACGATATTCCTTAAAATATTCCATCAATCCGCTTCAAACCGTCTTCCAGTTCAATGGCAGGCTTCCAGTTCAGCTTCTCTTTTGCCAGCGTGATATCCGGTTGACGTTGTTTAGGATCATCATGCGGAAGTGGTTTGAACACCAACTTCGACTTCGATCCTGTCAATTGAATCACTTTTCCGCTAACTGAGCATGGAAAATTCATTCGGATTGCCAAGGTTTATCGGTCCTATAAAATCATCCTCCGTGTTCATCATTCTCACCATTCCCTCTATGAGGTCATCGATATATTGAAAGCTTCGCGTCTGATCTCCTGTTCCATAGATAGTTATATCATGATCCTGCAATGCCTGAACCACAAAGTTGGAAACCACTCTCCCGTCATTCGGCAACATCCGAGGGCCATATGTGTTGAAGATACGAACAATTTTAATGCGTACGTTATTCTGCCGGTGATAATCCATAAAGAGAGTTTCAGAACAACGTTTGCCTTCATCATAACAAGAACGGATACCGATCGGATTGACATTTCCCCAATAACTTTCCACTTGGGGATGCACTACCGGATCACCATATATTTCACTGGTAGAAGCTTGTAGAATCTTGGCATTCGTCTTCTTTGCCAATCCCAGCATATTAATGGCTCCCAATACAGAAGTCTTTATCGTTTTGATCGCATCATATTTGGTAATGTATTTGGTGATGCCGGACAAGCTAAATTGTATATTTCATCAAGAGTTTCGGTATGATAGGGCAATTCCACATCGTGAAGCACGAACTCAAAAAGAGGATTGCTTTTCAGATACTCGATATTTGCTTCCGCGCCGGTAAATAGATTGTCAAGACATATCACATGATGTCCTTCATTTATCAACCGTGTGCATAAGTGCGACCCTATAAAGCCGGCACCACCGCTAACCAATATTTTTTTCATGTAAGTTTTTATAATGTCCGAAGGCTTATGAAACCTGTTCGTTTGTTTATGATGGCAAAAGTAGGAGATTTGGTTAACTTATGCAAGTTTGTAACAAGATATTTCACTTGTTAATGATAACAAAAGAACATAATAGAAACAAAAATGCCCCAAACGGGCATTTTATTCTTCGGGAACCGGCGTTTCAACCGGATTTGGAATACTAAAACTTTTTGTCCGAGAACAAATCCGCCAAGCCGGAAATCTGTTTTCAAACGAAGCAAAGTTCATCACGATCCATGCCTATATTTTCATAATCCACTGGTCGGACATACCCGCTTTATCAGTTCGGCCACGATGTGGCACATCAGTTCGATATTGTGCGAACCTCGTGCACGGTTATGCCGGATGGTAGATGCCATTCGATTGGATAACTCTTTATCCATCACCACTACAGGCAACAAACCGTTTTCCCGCTGATAAATTCGCTTGGGCTTCTCAATACACTATAACGATGATAACCGTCTACCAAAATGTAGCGGTCTGTTTCGTTATCATAATAACATACGCAGGGCATCGTAAAGCCATCTTCCCAAATAGAAAGTTCCAGTAATTTCATTTCAGGTGGTGCCACTATGTTGGGATTATAATCATTCGCCACAATTTTCTCTACCGGCACAGCTTTTTTACAGAATATACCGGGCTTAGATTTTCACTCATAACATCATATTTTGAATTGTTCCATTATTTTATCTCTCTTGTAAGCTTCTTCCTTATTTAAGGCAAAACCCATATATTTGCAGGCATGATCATTCTTCAGAATACATACACACATTCTCTTATACGTAGGGATCTCACGAAACTCAGAAATGTCTATGTCATCCAGATAATCCATTTTAACAGGCTTTTTATTCGTTTTATAATTGGTCGTATTCACCACTTCCAATGACACACCGGCTTTTCTTAGTTTCTCAATGGTCTCCTCAGCAAGACACCCACCTTTCGTACGCCAAATTCAATGCTGACAGTCAGTTTCTTCAAATAATTGCGTCGGGTAGTTTCGGGCAAAGTAGAAAGCAGGAATTGCATGAATTCTTTCCAGGTATATCCCTTCGGTAAACGGACGGTTTGCCAGCCCATAGCATGGGTTCCGCCATAAATTCCGGTAAAGTTCACCCCATTAACACGGCCTACCATCTTGCCCCATGTACTTGGATCAATCACTTTATAAAGGCGAAGACTTTCCTGAGCTTCACAAAGGAAGGGGGCTTGCTACGCGCTGGCGCTCAATGTTTACACCTGCTTTATAATATAAATCATATAAATGATTATAGTCCCAGCCAAACCTTCCATTGGCTACCCAGATATCTGTCGTTTTCCAGTCGAAAACAGGATAAGCATTGAATATATCATTTCCAATTTTAGAAGTCCATCGGTAATTATGATACATCTGATATTTCCGGGCAAGGTGAATACTGCGCCAGCGATTGAAACTTTCCTGCGTACGAATACCTATGAGAAAGCAGGACCGAACGCATCTTTCCTTGCATGCAACCATTTGGCAAAATGCATCTGAAATTCATAATCCCACATTGCATCCGTATAAAAGGGAAGTCTTCTACGGTCATGCTGCCTTCCGGTATGTTCCGCACCCATATATCACGCATTTCCGGATCCCAAGGACGCCAATAATTCTGATACATAGACGTACAGGTGGTTACTTTAAAAGGTACGCACACGCGATATACCTCCAGAATATCCTTATTAGCTTCCAGAATACGGTCCACGTAATCGATAGTCATGCTATACTGAATTTCATAATCCATGTGGTAAACAGAAAGTTTACGCTTCAGATTATTGCGACGGATGTAATCAATGCATAAATTCAATAACACACCACTATCTTTCCCTCCCGAAAAGGATACACAGATATTATCAAATTCTTTAAATATAATGTGTAACCGTTCTTGTGCTAATTCATATACATTCTTCTGAACCTCCCCATTCTATTTCTCCTTATTCATTTTTTTACATAGCGTTTCCATTCTTTCTCCACAGAAAAGCCTAATTCCTGGAATATTTTTGATGCTCAATAAGTAACCGAGCTCAACTGCTTATCTTCATCCGTGCTGTCTATAACTTTCTCCAAAAGAGCTTTTTAATACTTCTGCATTATTCTCCTTTATATAATAGTTATTAATAATTGCTTCCGATTTCTTATGTTCCAGTGGTATAAAGCCAACTATTTCTTTTCCTTCCACCGCAACAAACCATATAAAGTTTTCTGAAGTGCGAAAGGATAATTATAGTTCTGTTTCAATACTACAGGATTCATAACCAATGGAGCGACCAGTTGATACAACCGTTTCTCCGTGCCTTTTAATTCAACTATTTGTGTCATTATCGATTTGTTATTTATTATGGTTTGAGTTTACATTCCCACATAAAATAGTGCAGACAAAATTAAATAAAAAAAGAATAGAGACAATAAAGAATGGAGAAAATTAATAAAATTATATTTAAAACATATGAATCTTAAACTACAGTATATTTCTATAAAATTGCTTATTGAGTTAGCCGGTAAAATCGTTGCCACAACCTAACGCATTGCCCGGCGATACCGCGGTTCACATCTGTGCCGCTTCGCCCGTATCAATTATATGAAAAATAGAAAATTTCATTTTCAACCGATTACCCAAAAAGAGTAAATAGAAGTAATGTATTTTCATAACATTAGCATGGAAATATTCAGCTCTGTTTTTGATATAAAACCATTTATAGACAAATCCTGAATGGAAGAATTAAGGAAAGCATTATTTACTGATATTCAAGATATTAAGCAAGAGAAAAAACATCATATTGGTGTCATTTTTGGTGTCAGTGTCACCTATACACGCATTTGGAAGCAAAAAACAGAAAAAGGAAGTATCGATATGTTTATATTTAAGATAAAAAGAGAACAAGCTCAATTTACGGCAAAAAATTCCGCACAGACGGTACATGTATACATATTTCACAATCTAAGTATCTACTCTTGCAGTGCAGAAGAAAGAGAATTGAAGAACATGCTAAAAGACATAAAAAAGTATAAACACAAAATACAAATTAAAAATAATACACTATTAATCAACAAGTTGCCAATAAATTCAAAGCCACACACTCTCCAAAATACGTGTATAGGTGACACTGACACCAAAAAATGACACCTATTCACTCGCCAGAACCTTGCCGATCAGGATTGATTTAGTAAATATATTTCCAATACTATATCAATAGTATTAGAAGAAGCAATGTTCTGTCCTGAAAGAAGCAATGTTCTATTCAAAAGCATTGCTTTATATGCGACATAACATTGCTTCATATTCTATCTCATGAAATCAACTTTAGAGCCTATTTATCAAACAGCCCAGTTGCGCAATACAACATCCTATAACGGAGCTCACGCTCTCCAACATGGTTAATAAAAGTTGTAATCGATACAATTTTGGATAAAATTCATAAAAATATCATTGTTTTGATTATTTCCTGTAGAAAATACTACCTACACTCAAAACTTTCCTATGCAACTGTTGTTGTTATGATCCCAACAGGACGTACGCAACCAAAATTAGTATTGGGAAATTTTATAAACAATTATTTTTATAAGACATGAAAATTAAACAGTTATTATTAGCAGGAGTCGTAAGTATAGCATTATTCTCTTGCAGTGACAAAGACGATGTTTCTGTTTCACAGGACGAAATAAAATCCATTTCAGTATCATTAGGCGGGATCAAGACAAGAGCTTCTTCTCCAACAGATATCATCACATCGGATATTAAGAATGTGAACAGTGTATTAATCAATCTGACTGACGTAAATGGAAAAATCATAACTTCCAAAGCCGTCACCAAAGATGAAGTGCTTAACTCCGACTGGAATAAATTGACCGATCCAGCAAAAGGATTGAAGTTCATAAACATTCCGAATCCGTTTCTAAAGTGTATATTTATGGAAATCCCGGGAATGCCGTAACTAACAATGTAGTTAATACCAAGTTAGCCAATCAACAGGGTAGCGAAGTGCTTTACTATGGTATGGACGATGACCTGAAACCTATCGTTAATGAACCGATAGATCCGACTCGACAACAAGTAAGACTTATACGGCACAAGTGACCATAGCCCTATTGTAGCCCGACTGCAAATTACCAAGATTTCATTCAAGAATTCAGGTAACTTCGATTTTACGCGAACCATTGACGGAACAGATAAAGAAAGCAACAGTTAGTTGGACAGGATTCTCAGGAAATGTAAAAGGTTTCTATATGAATAACTTCTATAACACTTACAAAAATCCGGGAACAATGGACAACCTGCTTCTGAACTCAACTTTCGAAGGACATATCCATGATGGTATGTGGACTTTTGACACGACTCCGATAATAGACGCAGCTCCGTTTGCCAGCTACATTATATATAATGAAGACGGAACCTACGGTAACCTGCCACTGGATTTAGCCGGCAAATGTTATGCTTTCAATTTCTTCCCGGGTACAGCCATACCGCAATTGCATTTAGATCTTTCTGATTTGAACATTACCGGCCTGAAGTCATCCGATACGGAAGTATTTAACCCGGACTTAGCAAATGGCGCACGCTTTGCCAACCTGGTGAAGTATTATAAAAAGTAAACACTGAACGACAGCAGCCGACTTCAAACCCGGTACCCTTTATAATATGGAGATAGAGTTAGTTCCGATGCTCGACAATGACTTAGAAATGTACAATACAACGTACTGGTACACGTCACAGTCGCTCCGTGGAATGAAGAGACAATCACTCCGGGATTTGATCTGGAACAATAAGTTTCAGACTCAACAAACCCTGAAATATGAAAAAGGCAATAATTCTATACATCCTGCTACTGGTAACAGTGACAGGGTGTATAAAAGAAAACCTTGATGATTGTGAGACAACTTTGTACTTCAGCTACCTGGGTGATGGAACAAAGGAAATCTTTCCTCAGAAAATAGAAAAGGTAGATATGTATATATACAATCAGAACAATGTATTTGTACAGAAAACAGTTCTCAACCGGAAGAGCTCAACCGCCAACGCGGCACTACCTTGAATTTGCCAAGCGGTCAATATCACATTATATGCTGGGGAAACTCCCTCAACGACACACGGATAAACGAAGGTTCATCCTTGCAAAACAACCTTGTCGGAGCCCCGCATTATTTTACGAAAGAGTTGATATCGACCAATGACAGTCTGTATTTTGGAGAAAGAGAGATTACAATTGTCAATGAAAGCTATAAAGGTTGACACCGTTTATTTCAGCAGTGCGCATATAAAAATGCAAATAGAGCTGGAAGGACTGGATAGTTGGCAGTACACGTGCAGCCACTTCCCCGTCAGTATAGAAATGGGGAAATTAAGTTCAACAGTGGACTTCACCAAAACGTTTTCAAACGAACGCGTCTCTTATTTCCCGTTGGTAACTTTTGACTCAACGTACAAAAGTTTGGTTCAAAAATTCAACGTATTACGATTTAATGATGATAATGAAGTATATCTGCGATTGCGCGACCTTCAGAGCAATGAAGAATTATACACCATGCAATTAAAGGACTTCATGAAAGATAATAATATTACTGTAAATGGCATCAATGAAGCTGCGGTAGGCATCCGCATCTACTTCAATGGAACCGCCATCACATCCCGTAAAACCCTGGGACGAGGAAGTGATCAGACCGGGATATAACCCCCCAATGTATATGAAGCTAAAATTAAAATACCGGTTCTGTTTGCAGTTGTTTGCCATGGCACTGCTACTGTACTCTTGCAGTGAAAACGAGACGCCGATATCCGATACAACCGATAATCAGGCCCGGCTAAACTTTCTGATCAAAAACGGCTCCTACAAACAAAGCTTTGATTCATGGAGACGATGGCAGCTTTTCCAGTCTGGCACTCTATATTTTCAATAAAGCAGACCAGCACTGTGAATATTCGGAACTGATTCGGAATTCACCCCGCAGAGACTGGAAGAGTTTTTCACGCTCTGTCAATGTGTCGCCACAGACAAAAGTAATTTATGCGATTGCTAATTATAACGATCCCGATAAGACCTTTTCTGTTCCGGTGTCTCCGACCTTACATTGCAGCAATTGGAAAGCCTGACGGTATCCGGCAACGCTTTACTGACAGCAATATCCTGATGGTCGGAAAAAAGGAAGTTGCAATCAATAGTGAATATGTAGTAGCGGAAGTTCCTATGGAACGCCTGGTAGCACGGCTGGACATCTATATGTTCAAGAATCAGGGATTGAGAGTTCGAGTGTGTAGTTGTCAACTCCATAGAATTTGTCAATCAGATACTTAATACAAATAGTAGTCCGGAGGTAACATCAATGCCGACGCCCATTAGCAAGAAGAATGTTTCGGAGGTATTTCTTGGAGGAACAACTCTGCAACTTATGCCGTCTGATTTATCTGAAATAGTACCGGAGAATGCACATGCTTCATTCTATACATATCGAAATATAGTTCCTGACGCTACACCGGACGCTAACACTCCCTATATCCGCATAAAGGCACTGTTCAACGGGATCAGTTATACGTACAGGGATATCTTACCGATCAGGGGCAGACAACCCATAAGTACAGTCTGCTGCATAATACAGTTTACCGCGTCATGGCTATGCTCGACCATCCGGACAACCAGTTAATAATAAAAACGACTCCCTATCCATGGGAGCTTACCTCGTCTGAAATCGGACAAAGAGATCACGGAGGACGACTATCAGCTTCAACCGTACAATGGAGATGACGCCGGTGCCACTACAGGCATCGTGCAATTTCCCTACATAGCGAACGGAGAAGCCCATAATGAGACTTCCTACGCCAACTACAGTTTTAGTCTGACAGCCCCTGCCGGTGCCATCTGGACCGCTACTCTGACCAATGGACTTGACTTTACGTTCGGTATGAACGACGGTCTCAACGTTTCCAAAGGAATAGCCGTGATGAAGCATATACGATACAGGTAGGAGCCACCAAACGCTGGAGTGGGAATCCTAAGAGCACTTACTTCTACATAACCGCAGGAGGCGTGAAACTCAAGATCAATCCGAAGCTAAGTAATGGTACCCGCCAGTTTCCGGGCGACAACGACACGGATATTTTAATCCGCCAAACCGAATATAAATAAGATGAATTATGAAACGAAATAAACTATATATCCTCCCGCTGATACTCTCATTATTCTGGGGACTCACCTCTTGCGAGGATGATTCTTCCATCGAATCGGCAGGAACAGGATCGGTAAGCAGGAATTACCCTGAACTGTCTATGCCCAGCTCCGTGGCTTCGCGTGCCGTAGAAAGAGCCGGGTGAAGAAGCGCTCAATGAAAATACGATAAAATCATTAGATGTTTTCGTTTACCGTGAAGGAGCAGACGAATGCCTGTTCTACCAGCATTTTTACGTTCTCTCCCGAACTGACCGGAACCGGGGAACATACAGCTACCCTGGATGCCGCACAGGAGAAATTCGATCAGAACATCAACCATACCATTTATGTAGTAGCCAACCATACGGCAACCATTCCGGCTGCGGGATTATCTCTTCCGAACTGAAGGCGCTTACCGCCCCTACTCTGGATGCAGATAAAAAACAAGATGCATTCTTAATGGACGGAAAGCATACAATGGTGCTGAATGACGGAATCATCGTCAACAAAGAGATTCCGTTGTTCTTAAACGCGCGGCCGCCAAGATCAGAATAAGCCTGAATTATGTAAACGGTTTCACCCCCATAGACAATATACCTTCAAAAAAAGATGGTCAACTATGCCGCCAGTGGCTCATCCATTGCAGACGGTAGTGTAAATGCCCCCACTCTGCAAAGCATGAACTCATTTACGGAACAAAATACAGGTGCAGGCAATAGCAATCAATTCATCCTCTATTCGTATGCCAATGATTGGACCAAAGATACGAACAGGGAAAGTTATGTACTCATCAATGTCCCTGTAAAGGACCTGATGGTAACACTACTACTCAGAACTATTACAAAATACCGGGTAAACTACCGACTATCGGACGGAAGCACGGGCCAGACTGAAAATTTCTATAAACTGGAACGTAACCGCCTGTATGATATCCGCGTGAACATAGACAAGAAAGGTGATACCAACCCGCATTCCGCAGTTCCGCTGAATGCCGGATACACCATACAGGATTGGAGCACCCACGAAGTACTTGTTTCCGTAGAAGGAATCAACTTCATCTATGTAAAAGATACCAAGATTTCGATGCCCAACAGTACACAGTTCACCACTACCTTCCAGTCATCCACACCGGATGTAGAAATACAGAAGATTACTGTAAATGGTGTATCGGTTTCCAACGGTGGAAAAGAGATAACCATCACCGCTACCCCTGAATGTAAAGTCCGGCAACATAACCATAACGAGTCCTCTTCCTGAAAACTTCCTAGCCAAAGATATCACCTTTCAGGTAGTCAATGGTGCCGGACTTACACAACCTGTCACTGTCTCCCCAATATCCGGCCCTCTACATCGGTTCTGACATTTCAGCCGATGTCCCGGAGGAAGCCAAGGGCAAAATAATACGAAGATGTATATAATGAATTCCTTCGTCGCCGACTTCTCTACTCTTCCCAATCCGGACGAGTTTGACGAAGACTTCGGCAGCGGATATTCCCATTATGCAGCCAATCCCGCATTAGGCGCATCTTACGCTTCGTACATACGTGACAATGCCGTACTCGGTTATCCGCTGACAGACAGTGAACACGCAGCCATAGATACGGAAGAAAACAACCGGAGAATCTCTCCGCACTTCATGCCTCACAACATGGTACGACAACGGCAAGCACATACACCGCATCCAGAATCAAATGCCGGGATTATGTAGGCGGGATGCCACTACCGGAGAAACCTATTCCGACTGGCGTATGCCCACGCAAGCGAAATCTACCTGATAGATGTCTTACAGAACATACGGATATGTGAAGTAAAAGGCATCCTTGAAGGAAATTATTATTGGAGTTCGAATGCTTCCGGTGCTGTTAACTTCATGGACCCTCGCGTTGGAGAAGGTGGTAAATTCAGTCCGCTGAATGCATCCGTCCGATGCGTCCGCGACATCCGGTAAACAGTATTGATGGATTAAAATTAGAAAAGTATGAAACGATTAACCTACCTTTATAACACTCCTCGGTCTTCTTCTGGCTTCGTGTACAGATGAAGATGCTCGGCACTCCCTGACTGGAAATGACGATAAGACCGCCTTTCAGTTCTCGGTAAACATGCCTGAATATACAGCGGCACTCACCGTGCCGCCACGGATGAGAATGCTTTTAACGACCTGTGGTTGATGACCTTCGATGCCAACGGACTATTCATATGGGCGGGCTCATGCCTCGCTCCTGAGCAGTAACAGTAATGGTACCGGGACATTCCAGGCAAAATATACCCGATGACGCAAGAATCATCCACCTCATTGCCAATTATTCCCAATGGGATAGTTTTGACGAACGTGCCGCCATGCAGAAAGATGAAAGAGAGATCATGCCTTCATTGAACAGCACCAATTTAGTATTCTGGGGAAGACAAACAATCTCTTCCGCCAATGACACTCCCAATGTCACACTTTACCGCAACCTGGCCAAAGTGACTGTAGAAACCGAAGCTACGAATTCCGAAGTAACAGGATATGCGCTCTGTAACTATGCAAGTAACGGAACGGTGGCTCCATTCAATCCGGAATGCCCCCCGCTACCCCGTTCACCTTGATAGACGGCACGCCAACTTTGCCTCGCAGTCCCATCTCCAAAATCGATCAGACAGAAACAGACTGTAACATGGACGCCAAATATATGTTCGAGAATGAGAACTATTCCAACGATCAGACCTACATCATCATTAAGGGAAAACTGACAGGAAAGACTGAAGAGCTTTATTACAAGATACAGCTTCTTGATACGGACAAGAAGCCCTACCCCGTCATGAGGAATTACCACTACAAGGTTGTGATAAAATCCTTCAGCGAGAGTGCAAACGGAAGTACTGAATTTTGCCGATGCTAAAACCTCAGAACCTTCCAATAATATCTATGCCGAGATATTCAAAGGAATCTCCCTTCTATCTCCGACAATAACAATAATGTGCTGACAGTAAGCAGACTGCACTTCCTGTTCACCCAGGCAGGCACCTTGAAGGTATCAGCCCAATACACGGCCAACGGCGTGACTGATAACTCTAAAATCAGCGTATCCATAGCCGAAGATCAGGGAAGCATACTTCATAATCTCTCTTATGACGGAAATGGGAATATTTCTGCCGATGTATCCCGCATCATTACGGGACAATATGAGGCTACAATTACCGTTAAGGCAGGTGTACTTTCACGTACCATCACGGTCATATCCAGTGCGTTATATCTGTTTGATCCCGCCGACTTATCACCCGAAATATACACTGCCCGTGACCAGGACGTAGCACTGAGCTTCACTATTCCATCGGCAATACCCTACTATTTGTATCCGTTGAAGTGTACCATTACCACAGGCAACCTCTATCCGGTAGAGCCTAACAAAAACCTGCAACTGGAGTACACTAACGGAGGGTATCAGTATGTCTATTGGGCCACCGGTCCCGGAACCAAAGTATTGAACTTCCGTACCAGTCTTGAAAACAGCGATGAAACCGTTCTGATAGCCAATGAAATCTTCCAGACAAAGAGCGTGGAAGTAAAATCGCGCCACTTTGCCAATGTTTCCGTCAATGGAGACAATACGGTAAATTACGGTGTGAACAATACAGCCAGCTTTATGTTTACTATTCCATCATACCCGGATTATCCGCCCACATACCCGTTAACGGTGTTTATTGCAACCCAAAATCTGCAAACCACCCAAAGCGGTTGGACAGCAGTTGCAGGTGGTTATCAACGGACTTACGCTTCACAGCCTTCAGGAGGACAAACCGTCACGTTTACCTCTAAAAAGCTTTAAGCAGTGAAAAGCTGATAATATCCGCTCCCGGATTCAGTCCTACGACCATTGGCTTTGAGAATATTCTGGCGCAGTCAATAACTGCCAGCAATACGATACAGGTTTATCAGAATAACGGCTTGCTCAATATCCCCCGCTATACGGTAACCTCATCAGATACCGACATTGCATCTGGTTTTACCACCAGCCGCACCAACACTTATTCAACGACCATATACGCCGGAGCCAAATTGAATGATGTGGTTACTTTCACTCTGAGGAATTATAACTATTCCGCCACATATAAAGTGGAAGAGTTACTGCAAAATCCGGCTATTGTTTTACGATAATATAATGTAATGAAAATATGAAAACGATTAAATTCCTTTTATTGGCAGCCCTGATGCTCACATACACCATCAGTACGTACGGACAGGACAAAAGCCACTACATGCCTAAATTTGCAATAAAGACCAATGCATTGTATTGGGCTACCACTACGGCTAACCTTGGATTTGAGGTCGGACTCTCCAAGAAGCTGACCCTCGATATATCCGGTAACTACAATCCTGGAAATTCTCGGATCACAAACAAATCAAGCACTGGCTGGTACAACCTGAACTCCGCTACTGGCTTTGCGAGCGCTTCTACGGACATTTCTTCGGCCTGCACGCCCATTATGCAGAAGCGAATGTAAGCAACCTGAATATATTAGGTTTGGGACACGAACGCTATCAGGGCAATATCTATGGAGCCGGCATTTCTTATGGATATCAATGGATACTAAACAAGCGCTGGAGCATGGAAGCGGAAATCGGTGTAGGCTACGCCCGCATAGACTACGATAAGTACAACTGCGGCAAGTGCGGCAGTAAACTCGACAGCGGACACAAAACTACATTGGTCCTACCAAGGTAGCATTAAACATCATATACGTCATAAAATAATATAGTCATGAAAAAATACTGATATACTCTGTTTTGTGCCTCATAGCCGCACTTCCGGTCAGCGCGCAGAAATTCTATAAAGATGCCATCAACATCACCAATGCCTCCCTATGGCAACAGGGGAGAGTCGCTCTACATAAACATGCAGATGGATATGCGGAACCTGAAAGTCAGCAATGACCGCGCCCTGACGCTAACTCCCGTACTGACAGGTACGGATAATAATGTCGTATTGCCGGAAATCGTTATCAACGGACGCAGAAGGCAAAAAGGCCTATCTCCGTGCCATGGCTTTGGATAAGGCAACCAATATGGAGATTCCTTACAATACTCAGGAAGTTCTGAACTACACACAAGTCATCCCTTACGAGCCGTGGATGGAAAATGCTTATCTGAATCTGGAAGAAGATTTATGCGGATGCGGAGGACACCAGGAGGTACTGAAACAGGAAATGATTATGAACGGAGTTTCTACGGAGACCAAACGTCTGGCTGCACTGCAACCTGGCCCCTCTTACATTCAGCCGAAAGCAGAAGTAGTAAAAGCACGTAGCGAACAATATGAAGCTCATCTCGATTTCCCCGTAGGCAAGTCCGTTATTCTACCGGATTTCATGAACAATCAGACGGAGTTGCGGAATATCCGGGAGATGTTCAATAAGGTACAGAATGACAAGAAGTTGACCATTACCGATGTTTACATTGAAGGATTTGCTTCCCCGAAGGACCGCTTAAACTCAATGAGCAACTCTCTAAGAGCCGTGCCGAAGCGTTGAAGAAATATCTGTCCGTACACGAACAGATTCCTGCCAATCTCTACAATGTCTCCTTTGGCGGTGAAAATTGGGAAGGACTGGTAAAAGCTCTGGAAGCCTCTAACATGAAAGAGAAAACCGAATTCCTCAATATCATCCGAAACACCAGCGATATAGCCCGCCGGAAAGAGGAAATAAAACGTGTAGGTGGTGGCGCTCCTATCGTACAATGCTAAAGGAATTATACCCTGCACTCCGTAAAGTGAATTGCCGCATAGACTATACGATTGCCAATTTCAAAGTAGACGAAGGAAAAGAGATTATCAAAACACAGCCCCAGTATCTCAGTTTGAACGAGATGTATCTGGTGGCCAACAGCTATCCCAAAGGCAGCGACGACTTTATCAAGGTTTTCGACATCGCTGTACGTATGTATCCTGATGACGAAGTAGCCAACTTGAATGCTGCCGCTGTAGCCTTGTCTAAAAAAGATTTGCCCGATGCCCGAAAGTATCTGGATAAATCCAATAAACAGACAGCCGAATATGCCAATAATAACGGCATCTACTACCTGCTGAGTGGCAATAAGGATCAAGCTATTGTTGAATTTACCAAAGCTGCCCGGAATGGTAACGAAGCAGCCCGGTATAATTTGGAAGAAATAGAAAAAGTGATAAAGATAAAGAAATAACAGAGCGAATAGAATAGAGAATCCCCGGAACTGATTAAAATTCCGGGGATTTTCTATTTTTATGTACCGCACTCAATTACGATGTAAAAGTAAATCACACACTGTTTACTTCAAAGAGAAGCTATGATTTTGCCTCATTAGCCAAACATCAGGATAGCTACACCCTTTGGTCAGGATGGTGTAGCCCTAAGCACAAAAGGGTGTAGCCATTCCGGGCAAAGGGTGTAGCCTTACTATACGATTGAAATAGAACCGATTACAAACGACTTATTCGTCAAAAAGAAAAAGCCTGAATTGGGGTAATGGCAGAAGCTTGTAACAAAAGAAGAAAGAGATAGAGATTTATGACCAACTTTGGAATAATCCTACCCAAAATACCCACAAGTAGGGATTGATAAAACCAATATTTTCTTCCAACTTTGTAACAAGAATCAGATAAAATGAAAAGTTTTTATATAGTATTGCTTATTACGATAACTTGGACGTCTTCTCTACCGGTACAAGGGCAGGACTCTATTAATATAGGAACCCGCCATTCTTTATTCTCCAACATACTGAATGAAGAAAGGATGTACTGGATTTATGAACCGGAAAAACAACCGGGCGAAGAAGAAAAAAGACTACCCGGTTCTCTACTTATTGGATGGAGATGCATTTTTCCATTCCGTAGTAGGTTTTACCCGTTTCTTTGCTTCTTCAAGGGTTTCTTCATTACCCCCTTGTGTTGTAGTCGCTGTTTTGAATACAGACCGTACCAGAGATTTCACCCTACCAGTTCGGCTGCACGACGGGATGGCAGTATTCAGCCTGGAGATACTCCAAAAGGTGGAGGGATGAAGGCTTTCTATCGTTTCCTAACTGAAGAACTGCGCCCGGAAATAGAAAAAAAAGTTTCTGCCAACGGCCGTAATTTCTTAGTAGGACATTCATACGCAGGTTTATTTACCCTACAGGTTCTACTCGACTATCCTGAGTCGTTTGATACCTTCATGGCAATAGATCCCAGTTTATGGTGGGACCGGGGAGTTTTCCTGAAGCAAGCCGAGAAAGAAGTTGGTCAGAAGGACTTTTCGGGAAAACAACTCTATGTTGCCTTTGCTACCCGCCAACGTCCTAATGTGAAGTTGGACCAGTTCGCATTGGCTGACAGTTTAGGAGAAAGAATCATTCCAGAGATGAAGAGCCAACATCTGCGCGCTATATACAAAAAGTTCCCGGACGAAGTGCATGGTACAATAGCCCTTCCAGGTATGTTTGATGGCCTGAAGTCTTTGTTCATGCGTTAGTATTGAGACACATAGCATTTTGTTATGTTCTCTTTTATACTGTTAATAATCTGAATAGTTTCAACTCTTGAAAAAACAGTAGAGCGGGAAGTTTGTTTTAAATATAGGAAAATAAGTTCCGATTGATCGTACCATATAATATAGACCTAAATAAATAAATAGATTATCATGAAAAAAGAAGTTTCTGAAGTATTTGAAAAGAACAATCTAATGAAAGCTGCATCCATCTGTATCTGGAAGAATGCGGTTGGTGTGCTTACGAAGTTTCAGCTTATCTACTAATGAACCTTTTAGGAGGAAAATGTATAGTCGAAAAAAATAGAGAAATGCGGCTTGAAGCTTGTCCGCGCATTTCTGAACATAGATTTGCTGGGTGGCATCAATTATGGCGAATACCGCTATGCGGGCTTAAACTCTACAACCTGCAATTAATAGGAAAAGATAAAGTCGATAAGAATTCATTTCTTCATTGGAAAAAAGAATATATAAAACATCATACAACAGACTTTATCAATAGGATTTTTATATATCTCCCATATTATTGTAATGATAATATGGGAGATATATTTTAATATAACATCAATTGTATTACGCAATTCTCTTGCAAAGGATTCTGAGATTGTTTAATATCCCAATTATGCTTCCTTCTTTTCAAAGAATAAAAAAGTCCTAATTCTTAACAGAATTAGGACTTTTAATTTAGAACTGAGCGGTGCGTACGGGACTCGAACCCGTGACCCCATGCGTGACAGGCATGTATTCTAACCAACTGAACTAACGCACCATAATTTCATTTCTTTTATTGCTTTCTCTCTCGATTGCGGTTGCAAAGGTAGGTGTTTTTTGAAACCTGCAATAGCTTGAAAGAAATATTTTTTTCATCTTTTAAAGTAGGCTTGATTATAAGATATTTATATTACCTTTGTGTGGCAAAAAAAAATTCGAATGACAAATCAAAATCAATTAAAAGCGAGAAAAACCATGAGAAATACTCCTATTGAACGTAAACTGATTGACGAAACCATCGAAGCATTTCAGATTGCAGACTTTGGAAAAGCAACCATCCGCGAAGTAAAGGCGATTGCCGCCAAGGCAGAAGCTGAATCTGGCATAGAATTTATAAAAATGGAAATGGGTGTGCCGGGTCTTCCCCTTCGGCTGTAGGTGTAAAAGCTGAAATAGAAGCTCTGCAAAAAGGAATTGCAAGTCTTTATCCTGACATCAACGGATTGCCTGCACTGAAAGAAGAAGCTTCACGTTTTATAAAAGCATTTATTAATGTAGATTTGCAACCGGAAGGTTGTGTACCTGTTACCGGTTCCATGCAAGGCACCTTTGCTTCGTTCCTCACTTGCAGTCAGTGTGACGAAAAGAAAGATACGATATTGTTTATTGACCCGGGATTTCCCGTACAGAAGCAACAGCTAGTCGTTATGGGACAAAAGTTCGAGACTTTCGATGTATATGATTTCCGTGGTGACAAATTGAAAGAGAAACTGAAAGTTACCTCAAGAAAGGGAATATCTCTGCTATCGTCTATTCCAACCCGAACAATCCCATCTGGATTTGCCTGAAAGAAGAAGAACTACGTATCATCGGAGAACTTGCTACGCAATATGATGTTATTGTTCTGGAAGACTTGGCTTACTTCGCTATGGACTTCCGGCAAGATTTGAGCAAACCATTCCAAGCACCTTATCAACCATCAGTGGCACATTATACGGACAACTATGTATTGCTTATTTCCGGCTCTAAAGCATTCAGCTATGCCGGACAGCGTATCGGTGTCAGCTGCATTTCAAACAAGCTCTATCACCGCTCTTATCCCGGATTGACAAAACGCTATGGTGGCGGCACATTCGGTACAGTATTCATTCACCGTGTACTCTATGCCCTCTCCTCCGGTACGAGTCATTTCGGCACAATACGCGCTTGCCGCCATGCTGAAGGCTGCTAATGAAGGGCAGTACAACTTCCTTGACGAAGTGAAAATATATGGTGAACGCGCTCACAGGCTAAAAGAGATTTTTCTGCGCCACGGTTTTCATCTGGTATATGACAATGACCTTGGTGATCCCGTAGCCGATGGCTTCTACTTTACTATCGGTTATCCGGGGATGACCAGCGGCGAATTGGCTAAGGAATTGATGTACTATGGTGTCAGCGCCATATCTCTGATTACTACCGGTAGCCATCAGGAAGGTTTGCGTGCCTGTACTTCATTCATCCAGGATCATCAATATGCACAATTAGAAGAACGGATGGCAATCTTTGCAGAAAACCATCCGATATAATAGAATAAACTTACCAATTAGTGCCGGTATCCCACCACAAACGGGTGCCGGCATTATCATCTCCTCCCAAAACTTTCACCAATGCACGGTATTGCTCCGGATTTTCCGTTTGTAATCCTCCGGGAAAGTTTAAACGGCGAATCATGATTTCCGTATCAACGCAGCCATCCTTACTATGATTGAAACGAACAGGAAAAAAGGCGTGGATATCCGGTTCTGCGCTGCTCCGCCCAGGCTTCACATCCTTCAGGAAACATTGCCAGCCATTTCTGCGTAATGATCTTCTCCAACTTCGTATCACGGTCTGCTGTTTCAATCCACTTCGGTGAGACTTTACAATAGGCTTTTATATTATTTTCAGCATCAAATGTATCCACAAAATCAATTGGCAATTTATCACTATTCAAATATGAATCAGTCTGCATGATACCATACTGATGTAGAGAGGAAGTAATTCCTTTTTCATAGCATATACCGGCATCTTCATCTGTCCAGTTCCGCAAAGCGGCTTCCGCACGCAGAAACCAGACCTCGGCAGCAGTCATAAGAACCGCATCCGTTGACTGAGTAGTCTTCAGTTTCGACAAACCCATATAATTGCTATGAGAGAAGCAAGTTCCCTGCCGGATTCCACGATACTGTCCTTTAAACGACTCATCCTGGCATGTGGCAAAAAAGACAGTACGCCGAGGATCTTCATAACCGTTCATGATAGACTCCATTGGAGCACTCATATAAGTTTCGTTCCACACCAGATTGAGTTCTCCCAACGGATTGGCATACCCTTTCTTTGTAGATACCGCCACCGGTTCATTTTCCGCTTCCAATATTCCATATTCATTATTAAAAGCTTTCAGGAACTCTGAACGGGCTTTCTCTTCATCCACTGCGGCTATTCGCATTGCAAGCCGCATTCTCAATGAATTGGCAAACCTTATCCACGAAATGTATTCGCCATCCATCAGTATATCAAAACGAGAAAACTCAGCAGCTTCCGGATTTGACTCGACATAACCGGTAAGGGTACTCACAGCCGTATCTAATTCACAAAAGAACTCTTTATAAACCGCTTCTTGTGTATCAGGCATATATTCTGCGTTAGGATCAGCAAACCGTGAATAAATGATAGGACCATAGTAATCCGTAACGCGATGAATCACTTCCACTTTCAGAATCTTGGTGACTCCGAAGAAACCCGGATGTTTCTCACGCGTTGCGTTCTCCGACTGGTATATCTGTGGAAAAATATACGAATAGGTATGTCCCCACATTGCACTGTTCCAACCATCTTGCAAATTATAGTCCGAATTATGGCTACCTCCATTCAATGGTTTTCCATCATGCATATATCCACTGAACATATCTGCATTTAGGTTCTGCGTCAACTGGAAGGGCCAGTTCTTACCCTTTCCATAATCATAATTGAAGTAAATGCCCTGCTGAATCACTCCCAGACGAATACCATGTTCATTATAATCAATCTGCAAATCTTCATCCGTAATTCCGGATAAATCCGTATTGATATCCTTAAAGTCACCCGTGCAAGAAGTTAAAACTAACAGAGCACCGAATATCCAACTATATCTTTTCATATCAATCCTCCCTCTCCCATTAAAATTCACACTTCAATGAAAAGCCCCAACTGCGCGTTGTTGGCATCCCCATACACATCAATGCCTTGATTATCATTACCGGTAGATAACACCAGATCCGGATCAAAAGGCGCCTTCTTATAAAAGAAGAACAAATTGCGGGCTATAAAAGAAACCTGCGCTTTCTTCAGAACTTTAGATTTTTCCATCCAGGAAGCAGGTAACTGATAAGACAATGAAAGTTCTCTCAATCGGATATTGGTCGCATCATACATATAATATTCCGTTGTCCCTGCGCGTCCGCCTACAATCTTATAGAATCCCTTCACGTTCTCTATCCGCTGCCCCTCCAGCATAACATAACCATTATCACGGGCCTTTCCGGTAATTTCCGATACACCGTACAAGTCCATATCTGCCTGAGTTTGCGAAAGCACCTTACCGCCGTAACGACAATCTATCAGGAAATAGAGAGACAAGTCTTTATAAGAAAGCGTATGATTCCATCCCAGCTGGAACTTCGGATTGGAGTTTCCAACCTTTACCGTATTCCCCGTCACCTTCTACTTTTGGCAATCCTGCATTATTCCCTTCCGTCTCATAAACAATATTACCGGAAGCATCTCTGACAAAAGCTTTTCCATAAATATCGCCAATCGATCCACCTTTTATCAATTTCATGGCATAACTGGAAGAGAAACTGGTAGGGCCATAAACAAATTCTTTCAAATCTTCATGCAAAGCAACTATTTTGTTCCTGTTAGAAGCAAAATTAAGAGTAGTGCTCCACATAAAATCTTTTGCCATCACAGGAGTAGCGTCCAATGCGATTTCCCATCCCTGATTCTGAATGTTACCGGCATTCACATAGCGGTAAGCATATTTGTCACCCGCCAGCGTAGGCAATTTAAAAAACTGGTTATGAGTATTTGTTCTATAGAAAGTGATATTAAACCCGATACGGCTGTTCAGAAAACGTCCTTCTGCACCAATTTCCACGAATAATTCATCTCCGGTTCCATTTCCTTGAAAGGTGCCGCATCATTCGCCAGATATTCACCACCGGCAGTGATATGGGAAGCGGAATTCGTAATATACAAAGGAATATCATTCCCCACCATACTATAAGCAGCACGCACCTTTGCATACGACACCCATTCAGGTAAAGTCAGCAGACGGCTTAGGATCAACGAAGTACCAACTGAAGGATAAAAATATCCCCTGCCTTCGTGCTTAGTATGTGATAAAGTGGAAGACCAGTCATTGCGGGCCGTCAAATCTATATAGGCACTCTCTTTATAACCCACCTGCGCCGTAGCAAACAGCGATTGCAGCTGACGGTGTGAATCAATTTTTCTGATCAAGAGCTGCTGAACCGTTCATTATAATATTTGCCAGAGTAAATACATTGGCATAGTACAAAGAAGCTGTTTTGGAATCATAACGGGTAGAATTAGTAGTCTTATCAGTAATACTTCCCCCAAATGCACCATTTACTGAGAAATCGCCCCATTTCTTCTTCATCATAAGCATTAGGTCACCATAAAACAGGAGATCCTGATAATCCATTTCCAGGTAACGTCCGTTAGCACCGGCTAACGCCGGGCTGTAGAAGCATAAAATTTCTGACGGACTTTATCGTCAATGCAATCCACATTGCCACGAGCCTGTACCGTCAACCAGTCATTTACTTGCAAGTTTGCCGATAAGGGAGACAATGGCATGCATACGCACTTCTTTAGTTTGTATGCGGTTCGTTATCCAATACGGATTCTGCTCAAAATCTTCATAAGCAGTATGCCAGTTCTGTATATTCAGGTTTCTACTTTCATCGTACACTTCGAAATTATTCCTATAATACGACAAGTCCTCTCCACGGGGAAACCGATAAAAGCCCCACCAACGGGTTCATATAAAATCCGCCTACTGTCGGTTTGTTTTTAGAGACTTGTCGCATCAAATTCACATTACCATCCAGTTTCAAACGATTATTGAATATCACAGAAGTTTCCCTAAATGCAATATTATGCTTGGATAAGCGATTTTTATCAATAATCCCTTTACCGGTAGTATTGGCATATGAAAAATAATTCTGCAATTTCTCATTGCCATGGCTTACGGATACGGAAGTAATGGAAGTCACTCCGGTAGAGAAGAAATCATTCAGATTATCGTATTTCGGCAAGTCTTTTCGTTCTCCCCAACTATCCACCCCATCGCTTACTCCATAACGATTTTGCATTTCGGGTAAAAAGAAGATGCTTTATCGAACATCAGACTGGTAGAAAATGATATGCTCCGTTGTCCTTGTGATTTTACCTTTCTTGGTCGTAATCAATATCACACCGTTACCTGCCTGGCTACCATAAAGTGCCGCTGCAGGAGCCCCTTTCAGAATACTTATGCTTTCTATATCTTCCGAGTTTAAGTTTGAAATACCATCACCGCCATCGCGGTTACCTGCATTAGCAGTTCCGCCAATGGCACTGAAAGCCTGTTCCGAAGTTGAATTTAACATAGGAACACCATCAATTACATAAAGAGGTTGATTCTCCCCGGCTCCGAACGGTTCCGCGAATGTTTACTTTAGCGGAAGCACCCAGTCCCGATGATACCTGATTAACCTGCACACCGGCAGTCTTACCGGTCAATGAAGTTATCCAGATTAGGCATTTTAACCCGTGTCAATTCTTCACTTTTCACCTGACTCATTGCATAGGAAAGAGAGTGCTCCTTCTTTTCGATACCCAATGCAGTCACAACTACTTTATCCAGTTCCACCGCATCTTCTTCTAATACAATATCCAGAAATGTATGTCCTTTTACGCTTACCTCCTGCGTCTTATATCCCATAAAAAGAGAATCTCAGCACCGCATCATCAGCAACCGTCAGTGCAAATTTGCCTTCAAATCCGTCACTGCACCATTCGAAGTACCTTTTTCCAACACTGTAGCTCCCGGTAAAGGCACACCGTCTCCATCTACAACACGCCCCATTATACTTTTCCGAGCGATAAGTACTTCAAGCCGATGGTTCACATCGTCTGCAACAAAAGCACAACAAGAACTACTATACGAAAAAAATAACCAAAAACAAAAAACAGATATAATTATAGATAGTCAATTTCATGATTTACAATAAAGAGATAAATAACAATTTGCAAAAGTAACCAATTTCTTCCTAATAAAAACCTGTTATATAACATATATGAAAATTCTATCAGTGAAAAAAAAAAGAGAAATAATATTTGTTTTTCAAAGGATTTGTCTGTATATTAGTGGCATGGATATTAACACAGACATATTCAAAATTGAAACGAACCACGTATTACCTTCACGTGGAAAAGTACTGATATCCGAGCCTTTCCTCTATGACGAGATGTTCGGACGTTCTATTATCTGCTGGTAGACCATACGCTGGATGGTACAATGGGGTTGGTATTGAACAAATCTCTCCGCTATATCTTAATGACGTATTGAAAGACTTCAAAGATGTGGAAATATACCTATTTATAAAGGCGGTCCGTTATGTACCGATACGCTGTTTTACCTTCATACACTAAAAGGTGTAAAAGATTCTCTGCAAATAGGAAAAGGATTCTATCTGAACGGAGATTTTGATGCCATCCGCCGCTATATTTTGGAAGGCAATGACATCACCGGAAAAATACGCTTCTTCTTGGGATATTCAGGCTGGGAACATGACCAGCTATGCCAGGAAATTGAAGAAAACACCTGGCTGATAGGATCGACAAACATCGCTTCCCTTATGGATGAAAAGGGAAGCGCAGAACTTTGGAAAAATGTTTTGGGAGAACTGGGAGGCAAATATCAAACATGGTCACGCTTCCCGCAGATACCCACATTGAATTAATCAACCCGGATGCACTGCAGTAATGCAACATCTTTGAAATAACCTTCTACACACAACCAATCTTTTAACAACCCACACTGAACAAAGCCGCAAGAGGTGAACAAACGCATGCTTGCCTCATTATCGGTGGCGATATGAACAACCAACTGTTTCATACGCAGAAAGTCGAAAGCATAGTCACAAAGTAGTGTCAATGCATCTTTTGCATAGCCTGCGCCACGAAACTCTTTCCGGATAACGATACCCACTTCTCCGCGTGCATGCATCGGAGAAAAGTCTGTAATATCAATCGTTCCTATCGTAGCATGATCTTCAAGGCGCACCACCATCATACGCAGTTGCTTATCGGAAAACATATCACATTGTGAATTCTCCATATATTGCTTCATCACATAGCGTGAATAGGGTACGGTGAAGTTACTGATATCCCACTGTTGCGGATCGTTTTCCATTTCACAAATCAGCTCCAGATCCTCCGGTTCCATAGCACGAAGGCGAATACGTTCGTTTACAAAATAAATATGTTTCATGATCAGAGATAACATTTTTCGGAAGTCACCAGTACGCGACTTTCCGGGTTATAAATTCCAGACGCAATCCCATTTTCCGATGGCGGGACAGCAAGCGGATAATTGTAGAAAAGAAAAGGCACGGCAATCATACACCACATGCGTGAAACCTTTCAGCGAGATGAATGGACCGGCATGTCCGTCGGCGGCAGATGCTTCGTTTGCCACAACGAAATGATGCTTTCCGATCAGCCCGCTACGTTTGAAAAGTCCACGCAAACTATGAATAGTGGCTTCTTCACCGAAAACAAGAAAACGAGGGAAAGCTTGTCCTTTAAGAAAGGGAACTTTCACTTTTTTTTCCCGGAATACTGAATATACGTCTCAAGGAAAGCATCAGCAAACGAATATACATCTGTAAATGGATACCGATCCGAACAAGCCAACGCCCCAAGAGCCCATAACGTTCACCATGCTTGCGAAAGAAAATATCCATTGCTCCACAAAATACGCGCACATGGTGATAGGTATCTTTCGATGTACTTTCTCCCTTATAATGCAATATAGGATAAGGCAAGTAGTAATTTTCATATCCCGCCTCCTCAATCCGGCAGGACAAATCTATATCTTCACCATACATAAAGAAGTCTTCATCCAGTAATCCGGATTTTTCCAATGCAGAACGGCGCAGCAACATGAATGCACCTGCCAATACTTCCACCCGGTGAATGGCATCCGCATCCAAGGCATTACAATAATACCCACCTAAACCTTTAGAACGGGGGAAAAGTTTTCAAGCCGGACAGTTTACCAAAAGTGGCTGCCAAAGTAGGATATCCACGCTTTGATTCCCGCAGAAAACGTCCGTCATCCGTCAGCATTTTCACACCAGCAGCTCCGACGCAAGGATGCGTGTCCATAAACAGAAGCGCTTCTTCCAAAGTCTGCCCGGCAATACCGTATCAGGATTCAGCAACAGCACGTATTCTCCCTTCGCTTTGACGAATGGCCTGGTTATTAGCACGGGCAAAACCAACATTCTCCTTATTATATATATAGGTAATACGCGGGAAACGTTCGGTAAGGTATGCCTCCGAATCATCGACGGACGCATTATCTACTACAAAAATTTCGGCTGAAATATTGTCAATAGCCCTGTATAAGGAACAAAGACACTGTTCCAGATAATACTTTACATTGTAATTGACTATGACAACAGAGAATTTCATGCTTCCTCCTCTTTATTGATATGCAATTCTTTACGTAAACGGCCTCGCCGGGCAAGCAGAACAGCGAAGCCGTAAGAGCAATAAAAGCACAAAGCAAACCTTTGTTACTCAATGTCAGATAATAAACTGCAAGACCTACCCATACCGGCAGCGAAAGCATAGCTACCCGAACTTTACTCCAGAAAGAATATAAACGTAAAGCTTCAGGCAAACTAACTTTATCAATTTTCCGCGTCAGCACCCAGGCGAAAAGCTTCAAAGAAACCGGCACGCAAGCAGCAACCAGCAAAATAGACAAAGTTTCTGCAAAATAAGTCGTACGGACATCAGCGGCATATATACCTACCCAATCTCCACCGGTTTCAATCCTACTATGATCCATATCACCGGCAGCAACCAGAAACTGATAAATATTACTTTTAAACGACTCGCAACGTGTTTTATCTGTTCTTCCATTCTCTTATAAACAATAGATTTAATAACAATAATTTAATTCGTTCCCGTAAAAAGCGTCCGGTTTACAATACTACGTCCCAGAGTGACTTCTTGTCCGCATATTCCAACTCATCGCCCACTGAAATGCCACGGGCAATCACACTTAGCTTCACCCCCCATCTTTTTCAAGCTTACGATAAATATAGAAGTTTGTTGTATCACCTTCCATCGTAGTGCTGAGTGCCAGGATCACCTCCTTGATTCCACCGGCAGCCACACGCCGTACAAGACTTTCTATCTGCAAGTCACCCGGCCCTACCCCGTCCATTGGTGAAATAACACCACCCAAGACGTGATATAGTCCACGGAATTGCTGCGTCGCTTCCACCGCCATGACATCGCGGATATTCTCTACAACACAAACTGTAGATGCATCCCGCTGCGGATTGGCACAAATACGGCAAGTTTCCGTATCTGAAATATTGTGGCAAACCCCTGCAATATTTCACTTCATGCTTCAGTGTAACAATAGCGTTACCAAAGGCTTCTACCACTGCCGTATCTTGTCTCAGAAGGTGTAGTACCAGGCGCATAGCAGTCTTCCGCCCCACTCCTGGCAGTTTGGCAAACTCGCTCACCGCCTTCTCCAATAATATCGAGGAAAATTGTCCGTTCATACTAAGAAATCAACTATTGGCGGCAAAGATAATGCAAATTGAGTGCAGAACTTTCATGCAAGCATGAAAAGTTATTAAAATGCAGCTTATCTTTTAAAAGATAATTAGATTTCCGCATTCCGAACATAGATTTTTGAAATAAGTACTACCTTTGCATACGCAGAAAAAAGAAAAAGAGTAAGAAACTTTCTAAATTTGACATAAAATGGAGATTACAAGCGCTGAATTCGTCATTAGTAACACAGATGTGAAAAAATGTCCCCCCGGAATATTTCCCTGAATATGCCTTTTATCGGACGTTCCAACGTTGGAAAATCCCAGCCTCATCAATATGCTAACAGGGCGTAAAGGACTTGCCATGACTTCCCGCCACCCGGGAAAGACTATGCTCATCAATCATTTCCTTATTAATAAAAAGCTGGTACATCGTCGATCTACCTGGCTATGGTTATGCCAGACGGACAAAAAGGAAAATCACAAATACAGCGTATCATCGAAGATTATATTCTGGAACGTGAACAGATGACCAATCTCTTTCTTGCTTATTGACTCACGGCTTGAACCACAAGTCATCGATATCGAATTCATGGGATGGCTGGGCGAGCACGGAATACCTTTCTCCATTGTCTTTACCAAAGGATAAGCTGAAAGGCGGCAGGCTGAACACCAATATCCAGCAGTATCTGAAAAAACTAAAAGAGCAATGGGAAGAACTTCCCCTTATTTTGTGACCCTTCTGAGAACAGAATGGGCAAAAAAGAGTTATTAGATTATATAGAGAGTATTAATAAAGAATTAAATACCAAATAAAGTAATAGTAAATATGAAAAAGAGTGTATTTTCACTGGCATTTATTGCCACCTTACTTTTGTGTCGGCCAATAGCCAGGCACAATCGCTAAAAGATTTATTCAACAAAGAAAATGTAGAAAAAGTAGTCAGCGCCGTTACCGGCAAGAATACTGTTGATATGACAGGTACATGGTCGTACACCGGTGCCGCTATCGAATTCGAATCAGACAACCTGTTGATGAAAGCCGGCGGAGCCGTTGCTGCTACCACTGCCGAAGCCAAACTCAATGAGCAACTGAGCAAAGTGGGTATCAAACCCGGACAAATGAGTTTTACCTTCAATGCCGACAGCACTTTCAATGCTAAACTGGGAACCAAAAACTCTGAACGGGACTTATATGTATAACGCTACCGAAAAGCATGTAACCATGAAGTTCGTCAGACTGATAAACATGAATGCCAAAGTTAACTGTACATCCGGCAGCATGGATTTACTGTTTGAGTCGGACAAACTACTGAAGCTAATCACTTTCCTTTCCAGCAAGAGCAGCAATGCCACACTGAAAACAATCAGTTCACTAGCAAAACAGCTACGACGGCATGATGCTAGGCTTCTCACTTGAGAAGAAAGAATAGAACGGAATATCATAAAAAGTCCTGTAAACATAATGTTTACGGGACTTTTTTATTCTCACG
>VOFH01004244.1_pt1 | contig 42063 bp, 59 predicted proteins | sample 5384091 | NCBI WGS metagenome assembly VOFH01 (sample SAMN12384727, study PRJNA508395) | human gut metagenome | isolation source: healthy gut G | host: Homo sapiens
AGTTCGAGCGCGACATGGTCGATTGGGGCGCCATCTTGCTGGAAGTTCTGGGTCGACGTGAGCCCCAAGAGCAGCTGCGCCGGTTCGAGGACCGTGCGAGCGATCCTGCGAAGAGGTGGAAGATCACCGACGAGGACTGGCGCAACCGCGAGAAGTACCCCCAGTACAAGCAGGCCATCGACGACATGTTCCGGCTGACGTCGACGACGTTCGCCCCGTGGGTGGTCCTTGAAAGCGACGACAAGCCCTACGCCCGCATCAAGGCGCTGCGCATCATCGTCGACGCGCTCGAGGAACGGCTCGAGCATGCCGACGACAATCGGGACGTGACGGCGTTGCTCGGGCTGTAGCGCGCGTGGATCTTGCCTAAAGCCAAGCGTCGCGTTACCATGTTTTGATGCACCACGCGTGAAATGCGCGGTAATCCGCGCTCGATATTAAGGGCATTCATCATGACTCTGTTCGGATTCAATATTTCCATGGAAGTGATCTGGGTCATCGTCGCGATCGTCGTCTTGGTCGTCGTCGTGTTCATCGCCAAGGGCTTCATCGACGAGATGAAGAAGAAATAGCGTGCGCTGATCTCTCTTTTCGCGGCCTTGCCGTAAAGGGGAGAAATTGCGCATACGATTAGTTGACGCCCCCCGTAGCGGGGGCGTTTTTTATCATGGCGACAGGCGTCCGACCGAAGAGGATCCCGCATGCGCGGGGCGTCCTCTGGTGCCACACGGCAAGGGGGTATATGGCTCAGCACGGGAGCTTCGACGACGGGCGGCGTCCACGGCGCGCCACGGGACGTTTCTTGCAGGAAGGGCGGGCCGCTCACGCGCGTCCCGCCCCGATCCGTCGAGCGCCGCACGCTCTGCTCGCGCTCGGGGGGTTTCGAGCGCGCCGCGCAAGATCCGCGCGACGTGCCCTCCGCGTCGGCGCCGACGCCGCAGGCTGCGCGGCGGACGCGGCCTTCTGCGTCGGGCGCTTCCTCGCACGCGGGCGCTGCCGCCCGTTCGGGCGCACGGCCTTCCGGCGCCCCGTGAACAACTCCGCGCGAGCGCCTCGCCGCGGCGTCGGGGGCGCCTCGTGCGGCGGGTCCCGCGCACGCGGGCGATCCCCGTCTCGCCGGGCGCGACCCGCGCGCGGGCGCGCTGTCGGCTCGGGAGCGGGGCGCTCAGGGGCATCGTGCCGCACCCGCACCCGCTCCCGCAGCGGGCGCGGTGCGCCCGCCGTCCCGGCGCGCGCAGGCGTCGGCGGAACCGTGCCGGGGGCGTCTTCCTCCGGCGGCGGCAAGGCGACGGGCGGACGCGGCAAGGGTCCGTGGCGCGTCGTGTTCTGGCTGGCGCTGGTCGTGCTCGCGGGATCGCTCGGCGCCCTGGGCTACATCGGCTACACCTACTGGAACGGGCAGCAGGCCTACGATTCCCTCGCGACCGACTACTTCGAGGCGCCGAGCGATCCGCGGCCTCACGCTTGCGGACTTCGAGATCGACTGGGACGCCTTGCGCGCGGTCAACCCCGACGTGGTGGGCTGGATTTACGTGCCCGACACCAAGATCAGCTATCCGATCGTGCATCGCGACGGCGACGACTCGTACTATCTGAACCACACGTTCAGCGGCGACACCACCGGTCAGTTCGGCGCGGAGTTCGGCTGCATCATGCTCTCGGGCGAGAACGCGGGCGACTTCACCGATCAGGTGAACGTGGTTTACGGCCACAACATGGCGGATGGGTCGATGTTCGCCCAGTTCGCCCGGTTCACGGACGCGCAGACCTTCAACGCCCACCGAACCGTGTACGTTTCACGCCGACGGGCAACTACAAGTTGAGCACGTTCGCCATCGACCGCATCGAGGAGACCGACACCTCCGTCGTCGTTCCGAACTTCGGTTCGCCGGAGGCTTTCGCTTACGCGCAAACGCGCATGGACGCCTCTTTGGCGACGCCCGACCCGCCGCCGCATCGCCCGCATCCTCCATCGGCCAGATCTTTCGCGTTCTCCACCTGCGACAACTCAACGACTTCTACCGCCATCATCGCTGGAGGTGGTCGACTACCGCTCGTCGGCGGATGGACCGTCACGAGACGGTGGGCCAGGACCTGGTTGCTATGTGCGTCAACGACATTTTGGCTTCGGGCGCCGAGCCGCTGTTCTTCCTGGACTACGTTGCCATCGGTCACATCGAGGCCGAGCACATGGCAAAGATTATCAAGGGTGTGGCCGACGGCTGCAAGCTCGCGGGCTGCGCGCTCGTGGGCGGCGAGATGGCCGAGCACCCGGGCGTTATGGCTCCTGCCGACTACGACCTTGCCGGATTTACCGTGGGCGTCGTCGACCGTCCCAAGATGCTCGACCCCGCAAACGTCCGCCCCGGCGACGTTATCCTGGGCCTGCCTTCCACTGGCGTGCACTCCAACGGCTACTCGCTCGTGCGCAAGGTCATCGGCGTCGACGGCATTAAGCCGGGCACGCCCGAGGCCGCCGCTAAGGCCGAGGAGCTGAGCCGCCCGCTCGAGGAGCTCGGCGGTGCATCGCTGGCAGACGCTCTGTTGGCCCCCACGCGCATCTACGTCAAGCCGATCCTGGAGCTGCTGCGCGGCGGCGCCAACGTGCACGCCATCGCCCACATCACCGGTGGCGGCATCACCGAGAACCTCAACCGCGCGCTTGCCGACGACGTTGACGCCGTGGTCACCCGTAACGGTGCCGAGATGGGCTGGGATGTTCCGCCCGTCATCACCTACGTGTCGCGCCAGGCCGAGCTCGCGCCCCGTCGTATCTGGACGTGATATCGAGCAGCTTGACCGCCGACGACGCGGTGGTGTTCGAGCGCGCGCGCGCGCGGTGGAGGAGGGCGATCTCGCGTGGATCGGCTTCAAGATCGTCTACGACGCCGACGCCGCGATGGCGAACACGGACAATGAGGTCACGAAGAAGTACGGCGAGGAGGGCTCCGCCGACGGCGAGCCGCTCGTGTTCTTCTGCAACGACGCGAAGGAGATCGTCTCGTCTCGCGAGGCGTCGCCCCGCGACATGTTCCAGATGAAGGACGTCACGCGCGGCCCCTCGATGCACAACGAGCAGTTCGAGGGGCTCACGTGGGCGAGCGTGGCGTTGTTCGACCGCGTGCGCGTGTGGCTGCTCGGCGCGTCGGACGCGGCGAGCGAAGTGGCGGCGCTCGCCGACCACGTGGGGTTCGCCGTGACGGTGGTCGACTACGACGCCGCTTACGTGAACGAAGAGCGCTTCCGCACGCTCATCGCATCCTGCTTCCGGGCGGGAGCTTCGACGCCCTCGACGAGTACGCGGCGACGCCCGACGACTTCGTCTGCGTGCTCACGCGCGGGCATATGTTCGATCCCGAAGGGTGCGTGTGGGGGTTAAGCACGACGCCGCCTACATCGGGATGATGGGGTGCGCGGGCAAGAACGACCGCGTTCACGATTTGGTTTTGTCGCGGGCGCCACTGAGCAGGACTGGGAGCGCATCAAGCGGCCGATCGGTCTGAAGTTCGGTGCGAAGACGCCCGCCGAGCTGGCCATCGCCATCGTCGCGGAGCTCATCGACGAACGCTACAAGCGCCGCTACAGCGCCGAGGCGCGCTCGAGGCACGAGCGGAGCCTGGGCCGCTAGGACGCAAACGATCCGACGGTCGCGCCCCGCGTGCATATGCCGCCATACGCGCGGGGCGGCCTTCGCGCGACGGCGCGAGACGATGTGAGCGGGCGCGCCTGAAGATCGTGAAGTGACCCGCTGCGAGGGGGCGGGGTTTCGCTCTCGCTTATAATGGGCGCGGTCAGAGAATTGTCTCGTCAAACGAACGGAGACCGCGTATGTCTACCGGTGTCGTCAACTACCAATGTCCGTCGTGCACGGCCCCTTTGCGCTACGGCGCCGAATCGGGCGCCTCGAGGTGCGACTTCTGCGGAAGCTCGTTTTTCCGTCGAAGAGGTCGAGGCCGCCTTCGCCGATAAATCCGAGGAGGCGAAGCTTGCAGGCGACGCGCTCGAAGCGTCTGCGTCTTCGTCTGCCGAGGCCGCGGCGGGCGAGCCCCCGTCGGCGAGGGGCTCAGGCTTCCCTGCGGTCGCGCCTGCGCCCGTCGACGGGGCGGGGCGCCCCATGTCGCCGAGGGCGCTGCCGACGGCGGCGTCGAGGGCGTCTCCGACATGGTGGTCTACACCTGCCCGTCGTGCGGCGCCGAGTTGATCTGCGATCAGACGACGGTCGCCACGTCGTGTCCGTACTGCGACAACCACACGGTTATCCCGACGCGTTACAGCGGCGAGTTCAAGCCCGACTTCGTCTTGCCCTTCGCGAAGACGAAGGAAGAGGCCGTCGCGGCGCTGAAATCGCATTACGCGGGCAGGCCCTTCCTTCCCGACACGTTCAAAGACGGCAACCGCGTGAAGGAGATCAAAGGAGTCTACGTGCCGTTTTGGCTGTTCGACGGAAGCGCGTCGGGATCGGCGTCGTACGACGCGACGCGCTCGCGCACGTACCGCTCGGGCGATTACCGCGTCACGGAAACCGACCATTTCGTCGTCTCGCGCTCGGGCAGGATCTCGTTTCTGGGGATTCCGTCGACGCGTCGACGAAGATGCCGACGATTACATGGACTCCATCGAGCCGTTCGATTACCGCGCCCTCACGCCGTTTTCCGCGGCGTACCTCCCCGCTACCTCGCCGACAAGCCCGATGTCGAAATCGAGGCCTGCGGCGAGCGCGCGGACGCCCGCGCTCGGGCGACGGTGGTCGACAGCTTGCGCGACACGGTCGTCGGATACGAGGCGGTGATCGAACGCGGGTCGAACGCGAGCGTTGCGCGCGAACGCTCCCATTACGTGATGTTGCCGGTGTGGATGCTCTCGACGCGGTGGGAGGACGAGGCGTACCTGTTCGCCATGAACGCCCAGACGGGCAAGATGGTGGGCGATCTTCCTGTCGACCGAAAGAAGAAAAGACGCGCTCAGACGCTGATTTTCCTCATCAGCTTCGCGGTGTGCCTGCTCATCGCGCTGTTCGCGTTCGACGTGTACGGTTCCATCTTGATGCTCGGGGAGGTTGCGCTATGATCGGCGTACGCATGACGCATCGCGCGTCCGCAAGCTGCCCTCGGCCGTTCTCGTCGCGGCCGTCGCCCTTTTCGCGTCGCTTGCGATTTGCGTCGCCGCGACGCCTGCGTTCGGGGCGGGGCTCACGTGTACGACGAGGCGGGGATCCTCACGTCGGAGGAGGTGTCGCGGCTCGAGGCGCAGGCCGACGAGGTCGAGCAGGAGCGCGGCTTCAGCGTCAACATCGTCACCGTCGACGACTACAAGGACATCTCGACCGCGTCGGTGTTCGACGCCACCGTCGCCAAGTACAAAGAGCTCTCGCTCGACGGAGACGACGGTTCGGGCATCGTGCTGCTGCTCTCGATGAGCGAGCGCGACTTCAGCGTGGTGGTCAACGGAGACCGGGGGAACTACGCGTTCAATCGCGAAGGCCGTGTTGCTCACCGAGTTCTTCCTCGACGACTTCTCCGATGACGAGTGGTACAGAGGCTTCAGCGACTACGATTGGTGCGGCATCTACCTTTCCGCCGCCGACGCGGGACGGCCCTTCTCCGATGAGACCCCCCCGAGGATGCAGCCGGTCTTCTGTTCGATATCGCCGTGGGCATCGGCTTGGCCCTGCTTGCCGCGGTGCTGCTGACGGCGCTCATCATGGCGGGGCTGATGCGGAGGATGAAGTCGGTCGAGCCCGCATCGTGCGCGTCCGCCTACGTTTCAGGGCAGCTTCCAGCTCGACGAGGAGCGACGTCTTCACGCACACGACGACCATCCGCGAGCGCGTGGTCGAGAAGAGCAGCAGCGGCGGGGGCGGCTCTGTCGAGCCTCATCGGGCGGTTTCTCGGGAACGAGCGGTAAATTCTAGCGAACTCCCGTCGGGCGTTTTGCCTCGGCGGTTTTGACGATGTCGATGACGGGCGAACCTCGAAGGATCTCGTCCGCGAAAGGTAGGAGGCGAAGATGGGTTTGGTGAAAGCAGCCCGTCGGTGCGACGGGCGGCACCCTGGCCGATCAGTGGAAAGAATACTTCTATTGCGAATCGTTGCCCGTTGACGTGCTGGCCGTGAAGGGCCGCAAGCGCGTATCGGGTCGTTCGAGCAACACGAAGGGGACCGACAACGTCATCACCGACGGCTCGATCATCGCGATCGCCGACGGGCAGTGCATGCTCATCGTCGAGCAGGGCAAGGTCGTCGACGTCTGCGCCGAGCCCGGCGAGTACGTCTACGATGCGGGAACCGAGCCCTCCTGTTCACGGGCGATTTAAGCTCGGGCATCTCGGAGGTGTTCCAAAGCATCGGCAAGCGCTTCGTCTTCGGCGGGGAGCCCCTGAAAGATCAGCGCGTGTACTATTTCAACGTGAAGGAGATCGTCGGCAACAAGTACGGCACGCCCTCGCCGGTTCCCTTCCGCGTGGTGGACGAGCGTGCGGGCATCGACATCGACATCGCCATCAGGTGCTTCGGGGAGTACAGCTACAAGGTGGTCAACCCGCTGCTGCTCTACGCCAACGTGCGGGAACTTCGCCGACGAGTACAACCGATCCGAAATCGACAGCCAGCTGAAAAGCGAGCTGCTCACCGCTTTGCAACCCGCTTTCGCGAAGGTGTCCTCGATGGGCATCCGCTACCCGAGCTGCCGGGCAAGACGCGTGAGCTGGCGGCGGTTTTGAAGGAGGAGCTCTCCGCCCAGTGGCGCGATTACCGCGGCATCGAGATCGAGCAGGTGGGCGTCTCCTCGGTGAAGGCCGACGAGGCTGACGAGAAGATGATCAAGGAGATGCAGCGCAGTGCGGCGTTCAAAGACCCCACGCTCGCCGCTGCGTACATGGTCGGCGCGCAGGGGGCGGCCGCAGGCGGCCGCTGAGAACACGGGCGGCTCGGCCATGGCGTTCATGGGGATGAACATGGCTCAGGGCGTCGGCGGCGCGAGCGTTCAGGATCTCTATCAGATGGGGCAGCAGGCGCAAGCCGCCGAGCGCGCCGCCGCAGGTCCTGCCGCCGAGACGTGGACGTGCGGTTGCGGTCACGCGGGCAACGAGGGAAGTTCTGCACGGCGTGCGGCTCTGCGCGACCTGCGGCCGATACGTGGGTTTGCAGCCAGGCTTCGCCGCAACAGGGGAAAGTTCTGCTCCGAATGCGGCGCGGCGAGGCCCGCCGCCTCCGAGACGTGGACGTGCGGCTGCGGCGCGCTCAACACGGGCAGGTTCTGCCCCGAATGCGGCTCGCCGAAACCCGGGCGCCCGAGGCGTGATCGCGGTCGCCCGGGTAAGCTGTGGCGATGGCCGAATAGGGTTCGCCGGTCGCATGCGATCGTGGTATTCTTCCAACGAAGAGAACGCGCCGTGACTGACGGGATGATGTGGGTAACCACAGGGGAGCGGCGCGCATACCATGCCGACCGTCTGGGCAAGCCGTGCAAGTGAGTGGCTTGCCTTTTGCATTTGGCGGAGGGTCGGCCTCTCTCTTGACGTGCGTTGGAACCGATCTCGCGAGTGCTGATGCAAAATCTCGTCGAGCTGTTGGAGAACAACCCGTATCCGGGCCGTGGTATCGTGGTGGGCGCCGATCGCGTGTACTACTTCATCATGGGCCGTAGCCAGAACAGCCGCAACCGCGTTTTCGTGTGAAAACCGACCACCGCATACGCCCCGAGCCCCACGATCCCGCGCTTGAAGATCCCAGCCTCATCATCTACCATCCCGTCCGCACGCTCGGCGACGACCTCGTCGTCACCAACGGCGATCAGACCGACACCATCGTCGAGGCGGGCGATTTCCGCGCCGGCTGCATGGCCCGCGCCTACGAGCCCGACGCGCCGAACTTCACGCCGCGCATCTCCGCGATCGTCCATCCCGACGGTTCGTTCGAGATGTCCATTCTGAAGCATCAGGAAAACGGGCGCTGCCTGCGCGAGTTCTTTTCGCCTACGAGGGGCGCCGATGAGGGCACGGCTATGGGCTTCATCAGCGTATCAGGGCGACGGCAACCCCGTTGCCGACGTTCGCGGGCGAGCCGATCGAGGTGTCCCTGCCTGGAGCCCGAGGCTCTCTGGGCTGCCCTCAACGCCGACAACAAGGTGTCGCTGTACGCCAACGTCAACGGCGAAGTGACCATCTTCAACAAGAACCTGTAGGAGAAACCCCATGAACGAACTTGAGTTGAAATACGGCTGCAATCCGAACCAGAAGCCGTCGCGCATCTTCATGAAGGACGGCAGCGACCTGCCCATTCAGGTGCTGAACGGCAAGCCCGGCTTCATCAACTTCCTCGACGCTTTCAACTCCTGGCAGCTCGTGCGCGAGCTGAAGGCTGCGACGGGCCTTCCCGCGGCGGCGTCTTTCAAGCACGTCTCTCCCGCGGGCGCGGCTGTCGGCCACCCTCTGTCCGAGGTGGATCGCCGAATCTACTTCGTCGATCAGGAAGAAGAGCTCTCGCCCATCGCGTGCGCCTACATCCGCGCGCGCGGCGCAGATCGCCTGTGCTCTTACGGCGACTGGGTGGCGCTGTCCGACGTGTGCGATGCCGATGTGGCCCGTTACCTGAAGCTCGAGGTGTCCGACGGCATCATCGCCCCGGTTACACCGACGAGGCGCTCGAGATCCTCAAGACCAAGAAGAAGGGCAAGTACAACGTCGTCAAGATCGATCCCGCTTACGAGCCCGCGGAACTCGAGCTGAAGGACGTCTTCGGCATCACCTTCGAGCAGGGCCACAACAACTTCGAGATCAACGAGGCGCTGCTGGAAAACGTGGTGACCGAGAACAAGGAAATTCCGGAATCGGCGAAGATCGACATGATCGTGGCGCTCATCACGCTGAAGTATACCCAGTCCAATTCGGTGTGCTACGTGAAGGACGGCCAGGCCATCGGTGTGGGCGCCGGCCAGCAGAGCCGCATCCACTGTACGCGCCTGGCGGGCGACAAGGCGACAACTGGTGGATGCGCCAGCATCCGAAGGTGCTCGGCTTGAAGTTCGTCGAGGGAATCCGCCGTCCCGACCGCGATAACGCCATCGACATCTACACCTCCGAGGAGGGGAGGACATCCTGCGCGACGGCGAGTGGCAGCGCGTGTTCATCGAGAAGCCCGAGCCGCTGACGCGCGCGAGGAGAAGAAGGCGTGGGTCGCGAAGATGGAGGCGTGACGGTCGGTTCCGACGCGTTCTTCCCGTTCGGCGACAACGTCGAGCGCGCCCGCAAGTCCGGCGTGGACTACATCGCCGAGCCCGGCGGCTCCATCCGCGACGACAACGTCATTGAGACGGCGAACAAGTACGGCATCGCCATGGCGTTCACCGGCATGCGCCTGTTCCACCACTAAGATAGCCTCCGTCCAAGCGGCGGATGCGACATCGGGGTTTTCTGAAGCGCTCGCGGCAATCGTGCCGCGAGCGCTTCGTCTGTAGCCCGATACCTCAGGCAATCTGAGGTTGTCGTCGCAGGTTCAGGGTGGGGCCCCGGGGCGAAAACATGTCTCCGCATCCGTGAAAGCAGCGGCATCCGAGCGAAATTACGATATCGTACTCGTATTGAAAGTCTGCGGAGCGAGGACGGGAGTGTCATGAGCGGCGATATCATTATTTTCGAATCCTCTGATCACGAGGTTCATCTCGACGTTCAGCTTGGGGAGCAAACCGTATGGCTTTCTGCAGAGCAAATGAGCGCGTTTTTTCGGAAGAGATGTATCGACGATTTCCCGACACATCAAAAAAACGCGTTAAAAAGAGGGCGAGGTAAGCCTGAATCGAATTTGCAAAAGTACAAAAAAATCGAGGTCAGAAGGTGCAAATGTCTACTATGATCTCGATGTGGTGATCTCGGTCGGCTACCGTGTGAAGTCGCAACGCGGCGTAGAGTTCCGTCGCTGGGCGACCGACGTGCTGCGTCGGTACATCATCGAAGGTCATGTCGCAAACGAGAAGCGTCTCGAGCAGCTCGGACAGGTCGCCCGTATCATGGCGAGAATACCCGACAGCTTGAGACGCGCCAGGTTCTCGACATCGTTCGCCATACCCTGGCGCTCGACCTCCTTGACGATTACGACCACCACCAGCGACTGAGCGTGCCCGAAGGCGATGTCACCACTTTACATCCTCGACTACGACGAGTGCGGTGGGTCATTGACGGTATGCGCTTCGGCGGAGAGAGCGATCTGTTCGGCGTGGAAAGGATGAATCCTTCAAGGGCTCCATTGCAGCATCTATCAGAGCTTTGCCGGTGAGGAGCTCTACCGAGTTTGCAGGGAGAAAGCGGCGAACTTGCTGTACTTCGTGGTGAAGAACCACTCGTTCCTCGATGGGAACAAACGCATAGCGGCCATGATGTTTCTCTACTTCCTCGATCGAAACGGCGCGCTGTTCTGCGGCGATCGCAAGCTCGTCGACGACAGCACGCTTGTGGCCATAACCATCATGATCGCCGAGTCGAAGCCTGAGGAGAAGGACGCGATGATCGCGCTCGTCATGAACATGCTGATGAGCGGGTCGCGCTAGCTGTTTAGTGTCAGCAGCATACTGGTGCACGACGGTTGACGGAGTGAGCTACGGTGAGGTAGTGGAGCGTGATCTTTGCGAGGTTCGCAAAATGTTGCGAGGCTATAGGTTTGGAGAGCATGCTGTATCCACGAAAACGATTATTCGAGTGCATCATTTCTGTCGGCGTCCTCCGAATACGGCGCTGCTTTGGAGGGGGTTAGCGTCCCTTTGAATTTTCGATGCCCAGGCGAGCATGGCAAATGAAAGCGCGATGACGGCAGCGGAGACGTACATTCCTGGAATGTAGCTTCCCGTGAGGTCGAAGGCGAGACCCCAAAGAGGTGCTCCGATAGCTTGGCCGAGGACATTTGCCATGCTGACCAGGCCCCAAATTGCTGCATAGTCGCGTTGGCCGAACACCGAGCTGTGACCATCGGGGCGAACACCGACGTGTTCGCGTTGCCGATCGACATCAAGATGAGTGCGATGCAGATGACGACGATGGACGCGCTTGCGGGCAGAAGGATGAACGAGGCGAGGTAAAGCGCCGAGCAGAGAAAGAGGGTTTTCACGAGGCCGAGCTTATCGGCGACGATGCCCGCGCCCGAGCTGGTGAAGATGAGCCCCGCCGAGATGACCGACATGAACACGCCCGCCATGATGGGGTCGAATCCTGTGCTGACGAAATAGGCGGCCAGATGCTGGGTGATCGTGACGGTGACGGCAAAGCAGGAGGAAGGCGGCGAGAATCGCCCACAGTTGCGGCATTTTGAGAGCTTGCCGATACGGAATGCCTGCAAGCTCGCCCTCGGTCGATCTGGCATCGCCCTCTTCGGCGCCGAACGCCGTCAGCCCGACGTCCGACGGGCTCGACTTAAGCAGGAGCGCACCGATGGGAGTGGTCAGCGCGAACACCACGACGCCGAGCAAAACGTACCCCATCTGCCATCCTGCCGATTCGATGACGACAGGAAACACGAGGCTCAACACCATGGCGACGATGCCGCCGCACGCGGCGGCCGCGCCCATGACGAAGCCGTTTTTCTCGACGAACCACTCGTTTACGATGACGGGAACGACGGCGTAGCTACAGGCGAAAAAGCCGAGGCCGATGAGGCATCCCACGAGATAGAACATCGGCAGCGTCGTGCAGAGGGAGAGCGCCGCCATAGTTGCCCCCGTCCAGGTTCCCCCAATGACGACGAACCTCCTCGTCCCCAAATCGCGCGATCAACTTCCCGCATGCGGGAAGTGTGACGGTTCCCACGATGGTGATCAGGCTGAAGTAGAGCGAGAACGTGGATCTGTCGAAGCCGAGGTCGCTTGTCACGGGATCCATGAAAAAGCCAAAGCTTACGGTTCCTGCGATCATGGCGCTCATGATGAGACAGGCTGACGCGGCAGTTTTTATATATGGTGCGCTCATTTTGCGCTGTGCGTTACGCGGACTGTTCATGGCATCTCCTCTAGGCGGCTTTTATGACAAAAGAAGTATATGAACCGCGTCGAATTGACGCCTATGGAACATCCTCCAAAACTTGGTGTCGGTTTTGGATATTTTGCCGTTTCGAACATCGATGGCTGCTTTCTAGAATGAACCCATATTCGGCGCGCGGCGCTTGAAGGGAGCGAATGACCGATCGTTCGCAAGCATAAATCTCAAGCGTTTCAGCCATCAGGGTCGATGCCGGCTCGCGTGGGGCGTAGGAGTCGATGATCTTGGCACCGCGTCAAATGCGAGGATCGAGAGAGGAGAAGGAATGGAGTACAACAACGAGTACAACCTCGATCTGTACCCGAAGAAGCTTCATTGGAAGGAAGGCGACCTTACGGCCACCCGTACCACCATGTGGTCGGGTCCCGGTGCCATGAGGGCTGCCAAGTTATCTTCTACACCGATGAGGACGGCAAGCTCGTCAAGGTGGAGGGGCGACCCAACTCGCCGTTCAACCAAGGCCGCCTGTGCATGCGCTGCCTCGAGTTGCCCGAGCTTGTGAACCATGAGCCGACTGAAGTATCCCATTAAACGCGTCGGCGAGCGCGGCGAGGACAAATGGGAGCGCGTGAGCTGGGACGAGGCTTACGACATCATCTGCGCGCACGTCCGCGAGTATCAGGAGAAGGACGGCCCTGAGTCCCATCTCCATGATCGGCACCGGCAGAAACGTCTCCCAGGTGATTGCTCATAACCAATACGCCAACTTCGGCGGTCCCGACCTGACCCTGTGCTTCCTCTCCGGCGACTCCTGCATGCTGCCCCGTACGGTCTTTGTGCTACGTGGTCATGGGCAATCAGTGGGTTGCCGACATGAGCCAGTTCCGCGAGAAGCGCTACGAGGACGACGAGGATTGGGTGGTTCCCGAGTGCATCGTGCTTTGGGGCACGAACCCGGTCGTCTGCAACTCCGACGCCTTCCTCGGGCACTGGATCGTCGAGGCTATGAAGCGCGGCAGCGAGCTCATCTCCGTCGACCCGCAGCTCACCTGGATCGGATCGCGTGCAAAGTACTGGCTGCGCCTGCGCCCGGGCACCGATGCCGCGTTGGCTCTCGGCATGATGAACGTCATCATCAACGAGGACCTCTACGATCACGAATTCGTTGAGAAGTGGTGCTTCGGCTTCGAGGATCTCAAGGAGCGCGTGCAAGAGTATCCCGTCGAGAAGGTCGCGGAGATCTGCTGGGTCGACGCCGATCTCATCCGCGAGGCGGCTCGCTTCTACGCCAAGGCTCATCCGTCCACCATTCAGTGGGGCCTTGCCGTCGACATGTCAAGATCGGCACGCAGACCGCGCTTGCCATCGCCGACCTCGCCGGCATCACGGGCAACATCGACAACCCTGGCGGCAACATCCTGATCGATCAGGCGGGCGGCTTGGAGTTCGGCTACAACTCGGGCATCGAGTACTTGAAGGAGGGCATGAAGGAGAAGCGCCTCGGCAACTCCAAGTACAACCTGAAGAAGTACGGCTTCACGGCATCCTCCCAGTCCGACTGCATTTTGGAGGCTTGTGAGACTGGTAAGGATGAGAACGGCAACCCCGTCCGGTGAACATGCTTTGGATTCAGTCGTCCAACCCCATCACGAACATGGGCCAGGACGCCCCGCGTATCTACCGCGCCATGAAGAACGTTCCGTTCATCTGCGTTGTCGATATGTTCAAGACGCCGTTCGCGACGGCGTGCGCCGACCTCATTCTTCCGTGCGCGATGTCCAACGAGCGCGACTGCGTCCGCGTGTGGTTCGACCCCATTCGCTCGCTTACCAAGTGCGGCCAGTTCTTCGAGGCGAAAGAAGACGAGCAGATCATGATCGATCTCGGCCATCGTCTGGCTCCCGAGCTTTGGCCCGACTGGGTGCAGACCCCTCGCGATTACATGAACTGGCGTATGCAGACCGCTCCTGAGTGCCGCTACGACAGCATGGAGGAGCTTGAGGAAGCGGGCGGTTGGCACTACCATCCCTTCCGTTATTACAAGCATGAGAAGGGGCTGCTTCGTCCCGACGGCCAGCCCGGCTTCAACACGGTAACCGGCCTCTATGAGCTTTCGGTTGTTTTGTTCGACTCTTGGGGCGATGACCCGCTGCCCTTCTACGAGGAGCCGCCGACAAGCCCCCTACCGCACGCCTGAGCTGTGCGAGGAATACCCGCTTGTGCTCACTACGGGCAAGCGCTCTTTCGAGTTCTTCCATTCCGAGTGGCGTCAGGCCGACACCACCTCCCGCGAGCTTCATCCCGTGCCTTACTTCGACATTCACCCCCGATACGGCGGCCAAGTACGGCATCGCCGAGGGGCAGTGGACTTGGATCGAGAACCAGATGGGCAAGTGCCGTCAGGTCGCCCGCTTCGATGCGACGCTCGATCCGCGCGTCATCTCCACCGAGCACGGTTGGTGGTTCCCCGAGAAGAAGGCCGCTGAGCCCGAGTTGTTCGGCGTGTTCGATTGCAACCCGAACAACCTCATTCCCATGTGCGAGAACGGCGAGAGCGGTTACGGCGCCCCATCAAGTGCGGCATTGCCAAGGTGTACGCCTGCACGCCCGAAAACTCGCGCCCCGAGGATCAGCCTACCTATCAGGTGACCAAGGGCAGCGGCTACACGCACGGCGCGTCTCATACCACCGACACGCCCAGCTTCTACGACATGCGTCAGAACCAAGGAGGGATCGAGCATATGACACGTGGTGAATACGGTCTTTTGATCGACTACGAATACTGCTCCGGCTGCCATGCTTGCGAGGTGGCTTGCAAGAAGGAGCACGAGATGCCCAAGGGTGATTTCGGCATCAAGATTTTGAAGGACGGCCCGCGTCAGTCTTCTGACGGCGTGTGGGAGTTCGACTACATCCCCGTCCCGACGCACCTGTGCGATTTGTGCGCATCGCGCGTCGATGCGGGCAAGCTTCCGACCTGTGTCCACCATTGTCAGGCGGGCGTCATGGTTTACGGAACGCTCGAGGAGCTTGCGGCTAAGGCGAAGAAAGCCGCGAAAGACAAGATGGTCATCTTCGCGAAGTAGATCTTAAGGGGAAATCGGACGGCGTGCTTACTTCTGGAAGAGCGTTGCGCGCCGTCCGCGCCTCGCAAGTTCATGCAGGTTCGGCTGGCCGATGCAAGGCCGGCTGGGCCTGTTTGGAAGTGCGATTCAGTGGGGATTTTAAAGGAAAGAAGGGGAGCAATGCAGGAAGAGAAACTGTATCCATGGCGTTGGGCCATTCTGATAGGCATGATGGTGCTGCTTATCAGTCTCCAGTTCGCGTTCATCATTCCTGGCGGGCGGCGATTCTCGTCATGCAGACGTATCAATGCGAGCCGATGTGGTTCTCGATGATCATGTCCATTCCGTATTTCTCGGGCGTTTTGCTGTGCATCGCCGGCGGCGTTCTCGCAGACCGTATCGGCTTGAACAAAGTGTTCGCCGTTGCGTTCACCGTCGCCGCACTTGGCGCATTAGGCCGCTGCTTCGCGGTTGACTTCTGGACGCTGTTCGCTGCTAGCTTCGTCATGGGAACGGGCGTCGCGGCGCTTAACGCCAATTCGGCTAAGCTGCTGCGCCTTTTGGTTTCCCTGGCGCTGCGAATTCGTTTGCGATGGGGTGCTACACGGCGGGTATGTCCGCGGGTGCGGCGTTGGCGCTGTTCGTGGGGTCTCGTTGCACGGACGTCTCGCAGGCTTGGTGGCTGAGCTTTGGCCTCATCGTCGTCGGTTTGGTCGCTTGGTTCGGACTGTATCGTAAGCATCCCGACGGCGAGCATTGCTCGACCGAGCCCGTTGGGCAGTATATGAAAGTCGTCGTCAAGGACAAGTACGTGTGGGCTATTGCCATCACCGCGCTTCTGGTGTTCGGCATGACCAATGTAAACGGTTCGTATATGGTTGCCGCGGTTACGACCCTTATGGGCGATCCCGCTCTGACTCTATCGCGGGCGATATGTCGACTCTTAACACCGTTATCGCATGCGTCGCTTCGATGATCCTTCCGGTTGTGTTCGCCAAGATCTTTAAAAACATGCGAGCACCGTTCATCATCTGTCTTGCGGGAACTGCGGTGTGCTTTGCGATCGTGTTCTTCATGCCCTACGGCCCGGCCACTTGGGTGCTGTTCTGCATTCAGCCGGTCATGATGGCGTGCGTGATGCCCTTCACGAAGATGCTTCCCACACTCTTGCCGTCTGTTAAGCCCGAGCATTACGGCGTTGTCGGCGGCATTCAGGCGACGTTCCAGAACTTCGGCATGTTCCTTTTTGGCATCGTATGTTATCTCTCCTTTGGCCATCGCTGCCACGGGTGCGGTTGACGGTATCGCTTACTACCAGGGAGTAGATGTGGGGACCGCCATTCTTTGCCTTGTCGCGATTGCGTCGCTGTTCCTCTTCCCGAACGTTCGTTCAAGCGTCGCTGGAAAAATCGCTGACGACATGGCTGCTTCGGGCGAGGCTGAGAACCGGTAGAGGCTCGGTCGAGGCGGGCGTATAGCTGCTCGTGTCGTGTTCTGCTTTGAAATGAGGTTTCGACGGCGACCCTCTTGTTTGCGGGGGTCGCCGTTTTTTCCGAATGGCTTTCGCGCGCGGACCGCTGGTCTTAAGGCCGTTGTCCGCAAATTGCGCCTGCGGTTTGTTTTGTCGTCTGGCGGAATCGATCGGTCGTGAGAAGCGAAGGAGGATTGATGGGAAACTGCCATTATTGCTTTAATTGCGGACGGTGCAGGGGCGAGACCCCTCCTGCTGTTTATGCTCGTCGCTGCCTTGAGTGCCGCATGTGAATCCGCAAGGTTTGAAGGTGTGCGAATTGTGCGGAGCTTCTTTGTTCGTCGATCCGACCCGGGTGAGGCGGCCTTCTTCGGCGTGATGGGCTTTGGCTTGGCTGCTTAGCCGTGTTGATCCTCGGGTTTTCGAAAGGCCGAAAAGTCATTGTCTCCCATGTAAAAAAAGCAACGTTGGGTTTTGTAGGTTCTTACATATATGAGAGAAAGCCGCCCGCGTAAACTTATGTGATGTGAACGGTGCTGAGCGAGCGGTTCGGCGGCGGGCGGATGGCCCTGCGTACGTGGCGGCGCAACGCTTTGCGCCAACGTATCGAGAAGATTGAGAGGAACGTCATGTGCTTTAGACCAGCGGATGCGTCGGCTAATTCGGTGTGAACAAATGCCCCGAGTGCGGTAAGGCTCTTCAGGCTATGGGCGGCGTTGTTTTGAACAAATGCCCGTTTTGCAAGTGCGATTTCACGCCGTATCTGGATGGCAGCAAGCCTCTTCCGAGCGCTGCCCCGCAGCCCCCGCAGCCCCGGCGCTCCTGCTGCTCCCGCAGCCCCGCGCTCCTGCTGCTCCCGCAGCCCCGGCGCTCCTGCTGCTCCCGCGGCCCCTGCAGCACCGAAGCCCCCTTCAGCGTAAGGGTTTCAATGAGAAAAAACCGCGTCTCTGCAAGCAGCGAGGCGCGGTTTTTGTTGTACGGGCGGTTGTCTCGTTTCGGTTCGGAGGTCGTGTGATTAAGCGTCAGTCGGCTTTGCCCGGCTCCTCCGGGTTCGTGTCGTCTATTATCGCGGCGAGGGATCGCCGCCGATGATGAGAAAAAGATACTTGTAGCAAAGCAGCATCCAGTCGCGTGCGGTTTTGCTCGACAGATCGAAGTCGAATCGCTTTTGAATCTTCTCGATGTGGTAGAGAACGGTGTTTCTGTGCATGTGCATACGTTGCGCGACCACGGTTGCATTGCGCCTCGTTTTGCAGGTAGAACCATACGAGCGCGAAGTTATTCGTTCCGTTTTCGAGGTCTTCCCGGTATAGCGCGTTGGCGATCGAGCATGAGAACGAGAAGCGGATAAAGCGCTCGTCATTTTGCCCCGGCTGATGAGGTAATACGGGAGGGCGTCTTCGAAGAGAAACACGTTTCGTCGTCGTCTCTCCTCGTCGAATTGCTCTTGTCTGATTGCTTGGCGAAAGTCGAGAGCGCGAGACATGCCTGACGGTATGCGAGGTCGATGTCGACTATGTCGGTGAACACCGAAGAGGATCCGCAGGCGATTCCGTAAGGAACGCATATCTTCTCGTCGGCTTCGGGATTTATGCGCAGATGGGAAAGCTTCCCGTCTATTTTCTTCGCGTGAAGGAGCGCGATCACGTGGTGCCGGTAGGGAAAGCAAATGGAGGCACCCTCGTTGAGGGACGCTCCCGCTTTGATTGCCGCCTCGGCTCTGCTGGGGTCTACGTCGTTGTCGATGTCGGCGACGATGACCTTGTAGTAGGCCTCCTCCTCAAGTCCCCCTATGAGCATTTGCGATTCAATGTAGCTGTTGCTGAGGATCTCGTGGTCGAGAAGACGTGTGAGAAAGAAGTAGGAAGGACAATTGTATTGAGCCTGCTTTCTCCAGTTTTTCTCGCATAGCGGCGATATGTAATTGGAAAGCGTTTTGAGGATGTCTCGAAGACCCGGGGTGTCTGGCGTGACGTTGCATGCCATGGAGATGGATCCGATATAGGAATGGTCGACGTGGATAGGGCGGGAGATCCTATCGAACGGCGTGATTTCCGAGGCACCTCGGGTATAGAACATCTTCTCGGGCAGGCGGAACCTCTTCTCGGCGATGGTTTCGGCGGAAAGGCATCCGTCTTTGACGATGGTGCGATGCAGGTTGTCAGGCGGTTCGACGGATTCCGTGTATGCGATGAGGTTGAAGTTGTTGTCTGATACGAACATGAAGTTGCCGAGCAGCTTTGCGCTGACGTCGAGGAGATCCCCTATGCTGCCTTGGCGATAAGATATTTTGTCCAAAGCGCTTTCCCAGAGAAGCATTTTCGTGAAGAGGGACTGAACGGCGAAAACGAGATCGGTTGGTTCGATGCTTCTGACGATGGTGGTTCTGCTGGAAAACGAGCGCATCAGCTCGATATCTTGAGTGTCATTCGCCATAACGAGGGCGAATGCGCCGGGATTCGGTCGAAGAGTTCTTGAGCGTCTTTCGCATCGCAAATGAAAAGTATCTGGGTGCCCGAAAGGCCTTTTTCTGCCGTGTCGACCTTTTCGTTTGGCTGAATGTACTTAAACCATCGAAACAGCCTTCGCGCCTGGCTGGATCCAGGCGCTATTTCGATGCCGACGTTTGTCAGGTGGTCGTTCAGTATGGACGGTGTGATGTGCGGGAGGCAGCTCAGGCTGGGGAGGGGTAGTCAATGCAAAGTCTCTTATCAGTCATGCATGATCCTCGTCGACGAATGGGAAAGACGGCGGTTCAATTATAGCCAGCCGATAGCCTGCGCGAAAAAAACTATGAGGTGGATTTTCTGTTTGTGCGCGATGGGCATTTATGCCCCGTGGAGGTGATGTCGTCGAGTTATCGCACGCACAAGTCGCTCGACATGCTCAAGGAAAAGTACAGCGTCAAGACGAAGGAGCGCGTCGTTCTGTATACCAAAGATATAACGCGGGCAGACGATGTTGCCTATCTTCCTCTTTACATGGCTATGTGCTTATAAAGTGACCCTGGTAGTGCTGCGGCTGGCATAGAAAGCCGGGCGCAGATCCCCGCGCGCCTAAAAGTCGCGTCCACCTGAAGAAGGTGTGGTGCGCGCGATTTCCCTCGTTTTAACGGATATGCTTTCGTCTGTTGATGACAAAACCGCACCTCATGTGAAGTCGTCGCACACGCGGCGGGTTGCGTGCCGTGCCGAGCCGCTGGTTCGCGGCGCGCGAAAGGAAACGTGTTGCACGAAGGCGAGTGGCAGCGTGTGTTCACGGAGAAGCCCGAGCCGCTGACGCGCGAGGTGAAGAGGACGTGGATCGCGAAGATGGAGGGCATGACGGTCGGATCCGACGCGTTCTTCCCGTTCGGCGACAACGTTGAGCGCGCGCAAGTCGGGCGTGGCCTGCATCGCCGAGCGGGCGGCTCCATTCGCGATGACAACGTCATCGAATCGGCGAATAAGTACGGCATCGCCATGGCGTTCACGGGCATGCGCTTGTTCCACCACTAAGCTTTTTTCGTGCTCGAACTTCGAGCGCCGTCAAAGATTGCCTGTCGTTTGCCTGCTTCAAACAGCGAAAGTGCCGCGTCTCGATGCTGGGGGCGCGGCACTTTCGTTTAGGGACTATTTGTTGAGCTAAACGAGAATCTTTCCTGGGTCTTATGATTCCTTCGACGCGCATGACGCGACGATGTTGTCCATGAAGTCGTCGATGATTTTAAGGGCGCGATCCGTCTCCATTTGCCAACCCCCATGTTTAACGCCTACAAAGGAATATCGTTCGGATGCGATGCCGAGGTCTAGACACCTCTTGTGGAGTTCCATCGTTGCGATAGGGGACACGATAACGTCATCTGTTCCGTGGAACATAAGGAAAGGAGCGTCGTCTTTATCGAGGTAAGTGAAGGGGCTGAAGATGGCGGTTTTTCGAGGTCGTCGAACACTGATCCTCCCGGGTTGTTACCGAAGGCGGTGCCATTTACCCAAAGGGCTTCGGTATTCGACTCGGAGTCGTGAATGTCGTAATTGGGCAGCCCAGCTCCGATGATAGTCAAATCGTAAACACCGTAAAGGTCGACGACTCCTTGTACAGCAGAGCTTGGGTCGAGGTTGTCACCAACGTCGAACACAACCTCCTCTTTGTATTGAGCGCTGTTACCGAGCACTCCGAGCATCACGCGGTGTAGCCACCTGCCGAACTGCCCGTAGCGATGATACAGCTGGGGTCGATGCCGAAATCATCTGCATGGGTACGGAGCCATCTTACGCCTGCTTTCGCATCCTGTATCGGTGCGGGCATGGTCACATTGGGCGCGACGCGAATTTCCGCCACCGCTACGACGTAGCCGCGCTCTGCATAGTGGAGGTATTTTTAGTGCGTCGGGATTAGATTTGTTGAAGCCACCGCATGCCGCGCAGTACAGAACGGGGCGCGGCGGCTCGTCTTTTTCCCCCATGGGAGGGGACAAGGAGGTTCATTTTCAGTGTCTTGTAACTGCTCCCTCCCTTTATCGGCTTGTAGTCGATCCCCTTTGTTTGATTGATGATCCATTTTTCTTGGCTGACCTCAATAGTCTCGGCATCGGATATGGCTTCATCGAGCGTTGGGAGATCGTTTGCTTCATACGCCTTAGTGCCAAAGGAATAGTCGACAGCAGGTGCCGTTGTCGACACGGATAAACGTATGCGTCGAGGAAATCGACGGCACGCTGTTCGATGACGTTCTGGTCGAACTCCGGCGTGCCATGACCAGCGTCTTTGATGGCGGTGCGTTCCACGGAACGCCGGCCTCTTCGAGTCTGTTTTGCAGCATTTTCGAGGCCACAGGGGATACAAGTGTGTCGGCTGTGCCATGGAATATGATGAAGGGCGGCGTTGTGGGGCAAATATAGCTGAACGGACTCGCAGCAGATACCTTTTGCTCCATTGATGGATCGAATACGCTGACTCCCTTTTGCGCGGCTGCAGCTCCATTGAGGAGAATTGCTTCGGTGGTGGCTGCGGGTGATGACTCTCTTCAAGTTCTTTTGCGAGGCGGATCCGATAATGGTTAAGTCGGAAACTCCATAGTAGTCAATTACGGAGTTGACGGCGGAGGATTGATCAAGGTTGTCGCCGATATCGAGAGGCGTTTCGACTATCTCTCCGTTCTTGTTCGGCCACGGAATGGTTTTCACGTTGCTGGTTACACCGACCATGGTTGCGTAGTACCCGCCAGATGAATTACCGCCTACTGCGACCTTGTCTGAGCAGAACTTGAACTTCTCCGCATTTGCCTTAAGAAAACGGATACCCGCCTTGATGTTTTGAAGGGGCGTCGGGAAGTTTGAGGTAGCGCTTGTCGCGTGCTGTATCGAAGCGACGACATAACCTGCTTTGGCAAATGCTAAGCGGGTTTCGAGTCGGCCCGCAGGGTCTGATGCCGTAAATCCTCCGCCGTTTATCCAAACCACTAGCGGGGTCTCTCCTGCCTTGGCGGTGGACGGTGTCAGGATTTCCATTTGCAAATCGACCGATTTGCCGTAATCGTTGATGTGCAGATAGGGAATAGTGTCTTGCGATATTGTCGGAATCGCTGATTTTTCGGATTCGGAAATATCGATCTGGTTGTAGTCGATGGATTCTTCGAGTGTTGCCAGATTTGGCGTGTCTTGTCCCGTGCAGGCTTTGCTGGTGTCGACGGTACCCCCGTTTGCCGAAGTCGGCGTATTGCTCTTCTTGGCAGCGGAGTCGTTTTGATTCGAGCATCCTGTCATTCCGATCGCTCCGAGGGCTGCCGCAGATGCAATGGCGGCGGATCCCCCTAGTAGAAATTGGCGCCTGCTCATACCTTTAGTCGACTTAGACATTACCGATCCTTTCCCCTTTGGATGGTCAATGCGGCCGGTTCCCTCGAGGAGACAACGGAGGGATCTTTTTTGGTCCTTCTCCACCGCGTTTCCTGCGAATGTCCGCCGCGTGCTTGTCGCGTATGCCCCTAGTGCATTGCGACGCCGTCAGCCTAATTGATGAGAGTGCGTTCTGTCTCCCCATAAAAATGGGGAACTTTAGAAAAAAGCTGTTCAAGATATTGTTTTAATGCGTCTGTCCGGCAGATTGCTAGAGTTGATTCTTGATGCTCGCCATTTCTCTTTCCACGATTTCGATGAGGTCATCCTTGCGGTGGATCCCTAGTTTCTTATAAATGCTCTTGCAGTAGCCTTGCACGGTACTGATCGCGACGACCATTTCCTCTGCAACTTTTCTAGCTGTGTATCCCTTTGTAATCAGAGAAACTGCTTGGCGTTCTCTTTCGGTGAGGTCATAGCTTTCGGCTACTAGTTTTACTGCAAGATCGCGAAGGCTATCGTCCTCGTTTATTTGCTTAGAAGCATCTGCTTTGACGAAGGGGCTGTCCGCCCCTTTTTTCGATCGAGTTGGTTTTATCTAGCGGAGTGTCGTTGTCTTTGCGTTTCGTGGACGAAGTGCTGTGGGGGTGTTGCGCGGGGAAGACACGACGGCTCGGTAGCTTTCGCGATGGGAGCACGTGGTGATAAGGAGTAGGACGCATGCACCGATTGAGGCAAGAAGTCCAGCCCGCTCCGAAAGATGCGTAGCTTTCTGCGGGTACGAAGCCGATAAGGAGTACGGCTTGGGGGCGCTATGGTTGTTGTGATCGCCGTGACGGAAGAGTAGAGCATTGTGAATGCACCTGCGCAGGTAATTACGGTGACATCTCCGTCATGCTTCCAGAGCGCAATAAGCGCCGCCATGAACACAATGAGGGCGGAGTAGGTTCCCGTAATAAGGGGATAAGTACTCCGATGGGGACGACATCAAGAAAAAAATGATGCAATCATGAAACATATGAGCCCCATTCCTCCGATGGTTAACGCTCCCTCGGTTGCTGTCTCGGCTTTTTCGCTGCGGCGTAAAACAATATTCCGATGGCAGCCGAAACGACATAGGTAAAATAGCGTTGATGCGGAAGCTGAATAGCCAATGCCTCCTTGGGCGTAGCTACTCCTAAGAAACGCACCGCAGAGAATCTCGATAAAGATAAGCGCTATTGCTAAAACTCGAATCTGCTTAGAGAAGGTACTTAGGCTCGTCGTGCTATCGTGTGCGGACTCGACGAGCTTTGAGTCTAAGTGGTTTTTCGATAAGCAGAGGAAAAGGAGGAAGCTAGAAGATAAAGGATATAGCGCCACGGCCCAGATCTCTGCTTGACGAGGCGGTAGGTCAAGAAATCCGAGAAAATGACTAGCTACAAATGCGGCGAGAATGAATGGCGCTATTGCTTTGGGGGAGAATTGAGAGCTGGTAGAACAAATCCAACGGTCAAGGCGACGAGTCCTATACTAATCAGGAGAACTCCCAAGGAATATAGCGCGATTGGTTTCGACCCAGCAATTTCGCACAAATTTATGCACGCAATGCCGATTGTTGACGCAGACGTGAGGAGCGGGAGGAGGGGAGGGGTTTTCGGCGAGCGTCAAAATGCTTTCTTTTCGGGAAAGCAGAAGAAGCGCGATGGCAATGAGAATGGCGGAGCCGTCATACAGAATCCTTAGGGATTGTGCATGAGGGGTCGTTTCTGTAATGAGGATCGAAAAAGAAGGGCGGTCTCAGCATCGCGCAGAAATTGATCGCTATAAAGAACACAGCAGTTTTATGTGCTCTGGCTGAAAACTGCAATGCTGATTCTCCTTTATGGTGAGCGGGGCATTTCGCAATGTTGCCTGATTCCTGTTTCGATCTTCTATTGAAACGCTTGCCGATTATAGTGGAACCAATAAACGACTTGTCGTAATGTCGGCGTCTGGCTTGAACGTTTTGCGGTTGATGAGCGGGCCGAGGTTTTCCTTCAAGGCGTTCGCAGGCTTTTCGCCTTACGCAAATGAAAGATACGTCCACCTGAAGAAGGTGTGGTGCGCGCGATTTCCCTCGCTTTAACGGATATACTTTGCTAGCTGATGACAAAACCGCAGGGTGTTCGCGACCGTTGCATATGGAAGCACCGCCTTGCCCGGCTGACGGCGAAGCACGCCGGCGCTTAAGTGCGCGAAAGGAAGTTCATGGTCATACTTGAAGAGCCCTATGCCTCGCCTTTGCTGGTCGAATGGCTCGCTTCCTCGCAGCATCCCGTTCTCGATAACGATTTCGCGCGATCGCTTCAGGCCTCGCATCCCTTGAACCTGGTCGGCGCCAAAGGAGTGCGCGCGTCGCCTTTCGTCCGGCGAGCGCGTCTACACGTCTTCCGAGAACGCGTTGTCGTGGATTTGCGACAACGTGGACAACGCCGATCTCGTTTGCGTTATCGAACTGCTGAAGGACAAAGCCGCGTTGCGCGAACTGTTGTCCCCGCTGAATCCCGACCTGCATTTCAAGGTGCTCCCTCGCAAGGCGCTTCGCGATGTTGCCGTTGAAGATCTCTCGCTGCCCGTGATCTTGAAGCCTGCGGTGGGATTTTTGCTCCATGGGCGTCTATGCCATCGAGAGATCCGACGATTGGAACCGGGCGCTTGCCGATATGGAGGCGAGCGAATCCGTGTGGAACGAGCGTTATCCGAAAGCGTCGTCGATGCGAGCGATTGCATCATCGAAAGCCTTATCGAGGGCGTCGAGTACGCCGTCGACATGTACTACGACGCCGAAGGGAAAGCCCGTGTCCTCAACGTGCTCAGGCACGATTTCGCAGGACCCGAGGACACCGGCGATCGCATGTACGTAACGAGCAGGGACATCGTTTTGCAGGTTGTCCCGCTGATCGAGCGCTGGCTTGACGATGCGAACGACTACATCGGCGCGCAACTTCCCCGCCCATGTCGAGGTTCGCGTCAGGACGGGGCGGTTGCCCCCATCGAGTTCAACCCGCTTCGCTTCGCCGGGCTCGGTGGCACCGACGTTGCATACCTTGGATGGGGTCTGCGCACGTACGCCGCTTACTTGCAGGATGAGGCGGTCGATTTTGATTCGATGACGGCGTCTGCGGCAGGCAAGGGGTACAGCATGTCGCTCCTCAATCCTACGCCGTCCGCCGACCTTCGCCGTCCTTTCGATTACGAGGCGTTCGAAGCGCGTTTCTCCAACGTGCTGGCATTTCATCACTTTGACGTCAACGTCACGGGCTCGTACGGCTTCCTGTTCTTGACACCGATGCTTCGAGCGCTGCCGAGCTCGATTTTCTGCTTCACAGCGATCTGACGGAGTTCCTGCGGTGAGAACCGGGGAGCGTCGAGGGCGGAAAAGGGGTGGCACGGTGAGCTCGAACATTCGAAAGCTTGTAGCGGGCGTTGTGGTCGTCATCGTGCTCGCCTTCATCTTCATGCGCGGCGATCAACTGGTTCAGCTGGCCGAAGCCATTCAGACAGGTTCTCCGCTGTTCATCATCTTGGCCATACTGGCCCAGCTGGGCAAGTACTTCGCCCAGGGTTCGGCTTCCGTGCCTGCTTCGACACCGTTGGTGAGAAGATCACCTTCAAGACAGGGCTTTCCTTGGTGTTCGGCACGTTTTTCGTGAATACCATCGCGCCTTCGCTCAATTTGGCGGGCACTTCGCTGGTCGTCGATACGGCGCATAAGCAGGGCATATCGGCGGGCAAGGCGACCAGCGCGGCGCTGCTCATGCAGCTGTGCATCGACTCCGGTTTCACATGCATCATGATCCTGACCTTCACGGCGCTCAGCCTGACCGTGGGCTTGGATCCCGGTTGGCTTGCGCTCGGCATGCTCGCCATCGTGCCTCGTCGGCGGTTTGGTGACGGTCATGGTTCTCGGCGGCGTGCGGCCCGGATTTGGTGGTGCGCGTGCTTCGTCCCGTCGAGCGTTTGGTGAACCGCATCCTGGTGAAGTTCAAGCGCGAATCGATGGGCCCGTGGCTCGAGCGAACGGTCGAGTCGTTCTCGGTGCGTCGACGCTTATCGTGAAGCGCCCGAAGAAAACTCTGAAGGCGTTCGCGTGCTCCCCCTTTCCGCGTCGCTTTTCGAGATCACCTGCTTCGCCATGGCGGGTCTTGCCTTCGGCGTTCAGTCGCCCGAGCCCCTCATCTGCGGTTATGTTGTCGCGACGCTGTTCGCCATGATCTCGTTCACGCCGCAGGGCGTCGGCGTGGTGGAAGCCGCGTGCGTGGTGGCGTTCGGCCTGTTCGGAATCGACGGGGCTTCGGCGCTCGTGGTGGTCATGGTGTACCGCGGCATCGTGTTCTGGATGCCGTTCCTCATAGGCGCGGTGGTCATTCAGATGGGCGCGCGGAAAAAGAAGAAGACGGCGGTCGATAGCGGGGACGCCCGCTGAAAGAGGCGAGATCGTTGCAGGAAGAAAACGGCGAGTTGAACGGGGGCTTCATTTCCACGCTCGGCATCGAGTTCACGGAGGTGGGACTTGAGAGGGTGGAGGCGGTGATGCCTATCACGGAGGCGATCGCGCAGCCGTTCGGGTATGTGCACGGGGCGCCACCATCTCGCTTCTGGAGTCGGTCGCAAGCCGCGGGTCCATGGCTCGCTGCGATTTAGAGCACGAGCTGCCCTTCGGCGTGGAGATATCGGTTCGGCACAGAAAAAGCGGCGTGGCGGGCTCGGTGCGCGGCGTGGCGACGTTCGATCGCGAAGAGCCCAGCAAGAGCGGCAAAGGCGGCGTGCGCCAGTACTGGAACGTGACGGCTTACGATGATGCGGGCGACGTCATGTCGGGCGGTGTGGTTACGATGCGCGTCGTTCCTAAGGATCGGCTGTAGGGACGAACCTGCGCTTCGACCCGCGCTATCGCCGATGCGTCGATGTGCCGTCGTGCGCGTCTCCTGCTGCGGGAGCGCGGGTTTGACGCATTCCCTCGAGGAAGCGAGCCGGGGTTCGAGGTCGCGGTTGAGATGCGCCCTCTTCCGTTAAAGACGTACGGTCTCGATGTCGCAGAACAGCTCGAGATACTCGCGCGCGCGGTGACGCGTTTGATTTTCGATCGCTGAAACGCGGCGGCATCTCGCGAGATGATGAAATCGGCGCCTGCGCTTTCTGCGCAAGCGCGTACGATCCCGTCCTCGAAATCGGGCTCGTTCGATCTTGCGGCTGATCGGCAAAATCGACTCGTCGACGGCAACGACTTCAAGAGCGTCTATGGCGGAGATGGCGAATGCCCGCGCTGCGGACTCCCCTGCGTATTTCGTCAACACGTAGTAGATGTCTTTAAGGGAGGTGGCCACGACGAGGCCGGTTGTCGCCCCGTAGGCTATCTCGTCGAGAAGGAGCGTCGCCTCGGACCATCCCCGGTCGCTCGGACATGGCGGCGTCGAGGATGACGTTCGTGTCGAGGAGCACCCTGTTATTCATAGCGGCTCGCAATGAGTTGCTTGATTTCGCCGTCGGTCATGCTTCCTATTTCGATGTTTCGGTGCTTGAGCGAAAACGCCTTCATGCTCTCCACGGCAGACGCTCTCCGCGCCGCCTCGTCGGCTTTTTCGAGGTTGGGGCAGCTTTTCACCCGACCGAATGGCGTCGATGAGGATTGAGCCGCAGTACTGCCCGTAAGACATGCCGAATTCAGCTCGTACGAGCGCGTCCATATAGGCGAGGTCGGACTCGCTGGTTCTGCTGGAAAGGTTTTGGTTGCCACGATATCCTCCCGACATCGGCGTCAACTGCATTATATGATGGAAAGATCGACGTGTAAACGTGTAAACAAACTGGAAGTCGCTGGTTCTATCCGGTGATCGTTCGGCCATCGCCTCTCTTCGCCTGCACATCCCGCGTTTAGTTCCGACTGTCGTGCGACACATGGTATTCTACGGAGCAGACTGTGGAAGGGGAGCGATGGCGTTCAGCGAACTCATAGCGCTGTATCTGTTTCTCGGCGGGGCATCCGCCGGGAGCTTCGCCGTGCTCTCCGTCATCGATCTGCGCATAGCGTTCTCCACGCTCGGCGCGGCAGGCTCGCTCACGTTTCCTCGGATTACCTCGCGTGCAGAAGCCGGACGGTTGCCCACAGAAGAGTCGGCAGGGCGGTGTACGGGATATCGTTCGCCATGATGGTCACGGGCCTTCTCTGCCTGATCGCGGACCTCGGCAAGCCCGAGGCCTTCTACTTTATTTTCCTCTACCCACGAGCAGCTTCATGTCCATCGGGGCGTTCGCCCTTGCGCTCATGACGGTTTGCCTGGTCGTCGCTTTGGCCGAGGCGGTTTTTCGTTCTCGGTCCCGCATGGGAGAGGCTGGCTCTCCTGGCCAAAGCGCTCGGCGTCGGATTATCGCTCGTCGTCATGCTCTACACGGGCTTTCTGCTCGAGACGGTGGTGGCCGTTCGGTTATGGACCAGCTTGTGGCTTCCCGCTCTGTTCCTCTTCTCGGCTCTATCGTGCGGATGCGCGGTCGTGCTTATCGGCGTGTGCGCGTCGGAAGGTTACGAGGTTGTCCGGTCGTGGCTTCGCGGGCTCACCGTCGCGGATGCGGTCATCGTGGTGCTCGAGGTCGTCGCGACCGTTGCGTTCGTCGCGTCGGTGGCCGCGACAGGTGGCAGGTCTGCGCTCGACACGCTGCTTTTCGGGGATCTGACCTGGCTGTTCTGGGTCGGCTTCGTGGCTTGCGGCATGGTGGTGCCCCTCGCGCTCGAGATTGACGCGTTGCTCATCAGGCGGGTTCATCGGGTGAACGTCGTCGCCCTGACCGCTGTCTTGGTTTTGGTCGGCGGCGCATGCCTTCGCTTCGCTTTGGTTGCCGCGGGCATCCATCCGATAGGTTAGGGGCGCTGCCGCGTGATGAAGGAAACGCCGACGTTCGAGTTCGACGAGAAAAGCGATCTGCCGCTTTGGGTGCAGTTGCGCGACCGAATGTCGTATCTGATCAGCTCGGGTTTTACAAGCCGGGGGAAAGCTTCCGACGGTGCGAAAATACGCTGCTGACCTGCAGATATCGTATAACACCGTCAGCAAGGCGTACATGGGGCTGGAACGTGACGGCTACGTGACCACCGTGCGCGGAAGCGGCGTGTTCGTGAACGACCTCGCCGAGGCGCCGCGCGGTTGGGGGGCAGGCGGAGGCCCTCGTGGAGGATTTCGTCAAAAGCTGCCTCGAGTGCGGCATGACCTACGATGACGTACCGAAGCTCGTGTCCAAATACGTTCGGAAGATGAAGAGGATCATGAGGAGAAACAGGGAAAATAACGCGCGCGTGGACGAGAGGGACTCGTATCGTCGCTCCGAGATGGAGTTCGGGGTCGCGGCGGACGCCTATCGCTCCGATCCGAGCAAGAAGGCCACGCGAAAACGGCGCCGTCGCGATAACGATAACGTTCGCGCTCGCCGTGTTCGTCGCCGTCGTCGGCTTGTGGTGGATCATCGCCGGCTCGATCAACATCGCGGGGATACTCATCGCGCTTTTGGCGGGTCTCGGATGCTCTCCTCGACGCACGTGTGCCTCGAATGGGAGCGTTGCGTCGTCATGCGCCTCGGCCGCTTCAATCGCCTTGCGGGGCCGGGACTGTTCTTCACCGTTCGGTCATCGAGTTTTGCACGCTGCGCGTCGATCAGCGCACGATCGCGACTCCTTTCGGGGCGGAGGAGGCTCTGACGAGCGATCTGGTGCCGCTCGACGTGGACGCCGTTTTGTTCTGGATGATCTGGGATCCCGAGAAGGCGTGCTCGGAGGTCGAGGATTGCCGCTTCGCCGTGGCGCTGACCGCGCAGACCGCGCTGCGCGACGCCATCGGCCGCGCATCGGTGTCCAACGTGGTCATGAGGGAGGCATCAGCTCGATCAGGAGCTGCAGGAGGCCGTCGAGGCCAAGGTGACCGATTGGGGCATCACCGTGCTTTCGGGTCGAGGTTCGCGACATCATCATCCCGAAGGAGCTTCAAGGCGTCATGTCGCTCGAGGCGCAGGCCGAGTGCCGCAAAAACGCCCGCATCACGCTTATGGAGGCCGAGCGGGACGTCTCCGCCATCCTTCAGGAGGTTGCCGAGGAGTACACCCATGACGAGACCGCGTTGACGTTGCGCAAAATGCACCTGGTGTACGAGGGCATGCAGGACACGGACGGCACGCTGGTGGTTCCGAGCGCCTACACCGAAGGGTTCACGCTCGATCCGAACAAGGGGCCGCAGCAAAACGGTTAGACGTATCCGTTGCCTTGCGCGCGGCTCGGGTTCGGGCACGGCGCGTCGCGAAAGCCCGAAAGACGTCTGCCCGAGGGGCGGGATGGCTCGTGCGCAGGTGAAGGCGGGATCGTCTCCCGCATTATATTCAAAGAATAGAATAATTCAATCGAAAATTGTCGTGCGACACTCTTGATTGTCGCACGACAATTTTGCTATAAATGCACGGGGATTCGGCCGATTTCCTGAACTGTCACAGCTCGAGCCGCGACGCGCTTGCCGAAAGAGGGGAAGCGCAGCCGACGGGATCGGGCGACGCGGACCTACCTGCCCGCGTTTCAGAAAAGCGCCTGCATGGGACGGGCGCATGACAAGAGGAGGCTAAGCTATGGGACTTACATCCCTGTTCCTGTTCACGTTGCTGGGGTTTGGCTGCGGGCGCATACGTGTTCGACACCTGCTTCAACCGCAAGCGCGAAGGCGATCGACCTTGGCTTATGCCGGTTGTCGTCGTCGTTTTGTTCGCCGTCGGCCTTTATCGCCGCGGCAACTCACGTCCACAGCATTCCGCGCGCCTTCGAGGCGCTGGAGGCACGGTCAACTTCGGCTCGGGCATGATCTGGGAGGTCGCTATCGCCGGCGTGTGTTCTTGATTCTCGCGCTCGTCGACATGATCCTCGTTCTCGCGAAGAAATCGAGCCCCTTCGCGTTGCGCGTCGCCGCCGCCGTCTTCGCCGCGTTCTGCATGATCTCCATGGCCACCGCCTACATCAACGTCTACGGCAACGTCATCTGGGCGAACGCTCCTGCGACCATCGTCTCATTCGTCGCGGGCGACCTGGCCGCGGGCCTCGGCCTTTACGCGGTGGTAGCGCGTGCGAGCTATGGTGAGAAGACGCTGCGCAACGTCGCGATCGCCGCCGCCGCGCTTTTCGCCGTCGGCGCCGCGCTTGAGATCGCAGCGTTCGCCGGCGCGGGGGGAGAACGTCGTCATGCAGGCGATCGCGCTTGTCTGCGCCGTTGCTGCCGCGGTGTTCGCGGCTCTTTCCTCGAAGTTCAAGAACGGCAACGTCGTGGCGATCGTCGTGTGCGTTCTGCTGATCGTCGGCGTCGCCGTGTCGCGCTACGCGTTCTACGCGGCCGGCGCGGTTATGTAGGGATTGAAGGGGGATTATCGTGAGCAATCAATCAAGTCCATCTCGCGTCGCGGTTTTCTGGGGGCATCTGCGGCGGTGGCGGCAAGCGTCGCCGTTCTCTGCAACCGGATGCTCTTCCGAGTCGACGCTCGACAAGCACGAGCTGCCTGTCGATCCTGCCGATGAGGGCAAATGGGTTCCCGCTGCGTGCTGGCACAATTGCGGCGGCCGCTGCATGAACAAGGTCATGGTGAAAGACGGCGCCGTCGTTCGCCAGAAGACCGATGACACGCATGAGGACTCGTTCGACTACCCGCAGCAGCGCGGTTGCGTGCGCGGCAAGGCTCAGCAGCAGCAGTGCTTCGGCGCCGATCGCGTGAAGTATCCCATGAAGCGCAAGAACTGGTCACCCGAGAAACCCCAACGGCGATCTGCGCGGCAAGGACGAGTGGGAGCGCATCAGCTGGGATGAGGCTATTTCCTATATCGCCGAGCAAATGCAGATCATCAAGGACAAGTACGGCAACCAGGCCTTCCTCCTCGGAAGCTACGGTTCGCGTTTGCGTTCAAGCCGTTGCTCGCCTTCGGCGGCCACACGTCCGTCGCCGACACCACCTCGCACGGCGCGTATCTGCTCAACGTCAACACCACTATCGGCGTTCCCAACACGGATGCGGGCGTGTGCAACGACCGTACCGACATGCTCAACGCCGACACCATCGTCTTCCATTCTTCCAATCCCGCGTGGTTGCCGCCGGCACGCCGAGCTATCACTACATCCGCGCCAAGGAGGCGGGCGTCAAGTTCATCACGGTCGACCCCATCTACACGGCGTCCGCCCAGATGCTCGACGCGTACTGGATTCCCATCCGCACGGGTACCGACACGGCGTTTTCCTCGGCGTCGCATCTGAGATGCTCCGCCTCGACAAGGAGGAGGGCGACGTCGTCGATTGTGAGTTCCTCGACAAGTACACGGTCGGCTTCGACGCCGACCACATGCCCGAGGATCTTAAAGACGACGTCAATTTCGTCGACTACCTCAGCGGCAAATACGACGGCGTCGAGAAGACCGCCGAATGGGCGAGCGAGATCTGAGGCGTCTCCGTCGAGCAGATCACCTACTTCGCGCGCGAGATCGGCAAGACGAGCAACGTGTGGATGCTTCACAACTTCGCCGCCGCCCGCTGCAACGGTTCGGAGAACCTCCCGCAGGTGTTCATGACGGTCAGCGCCATGGGCGGCCATTACGGCAAGCCGGGCAACTGCTCTTCCAACAACTACCATGCCAACGCGGGCAACGGCGGCCCTGCCCTGGTCAAGGGCGGAAGCGCGGGCCTGCCGAGCCTCAAGAACCCCATCGACGGAGTCATCCCCGGCCCCCAGGCTTGGGAGGCGTGCCTGACCGGCAAGTACCGTCAGGTCGGTGACTGGTACTCGGGCAACGGCTCCGAGGCGGGCGTCGACAAGACATGCGACATCCATTGCATCATCCATGACGAGAACGCCTACCTGCAGACCGGCCCGAACATGAAGCAGGGCATCGAGGCGCATCGCAAGATGGACTTCGTCTTCTCCAAGGCTCAGTTCATGACGACCCAGGCGATGTATTCCGACATCGTGCTACCCGTGACGACGCAGTGGGAGGTTTCGGGCGGCCTGTCTTTCCTCCAATCGCGAGTTCTTGTTCTGCTACTCTCAGGTGACTGAGCCTCTGTTCGAGTCTAAGACCGACCAGGAGATCAACGTGCTCATTCTCGACGCGTTGGGCCTCGATTCGGAGAAGGTCTACCCCATCAGCGAGAAGCAGGCGTTCTTCAACCAGCTTAAGGGCGCGAAGGTCGTCAAGGAGGGTTCGGCGAGCGAGTTCGAGGCGCTGATCACCATCACCGACGAGGATATCGCCGAGTGGGGCGTTCAGGGCGATCCCCAAACCGGGCGTGTTGCGCTGAAGGAGTTCATCGCCAACGGAGGCTACCAGGTCAAGCGCGAGGAGGGCGACATCTACAGCTCCTTCCTCGGCCATGGCGCTTTCATCAAAGACCCCGAGGCGAACCTGAAGACCGCAAGCGGCAAATTCGAGATCACCAGCCAGGCGAAGGCAGACCTGTTCAACAGTATCGGGCTCATCGATCATGACTATAAACCCTATCCCGAGTATCTGGTGCCGACGCTCGGTTACGAGACGACGTTCAAGGACGGCAAGATCGGCGGTGAGGCGGGCAGTATCCCTATCTCATGTTCAACCCGCATTACTTTCCGTCGTTCGCACACGGTATTCGACAACTGTCCGTGGATGCGCGAGGCGTGGCCGAACCCGGTGTTCCTGAACGCTTCGGATGCTGCTGAGAAGGGCATCGTTGACGGCGATACCGTGCGCGTGTGGACCAAATACGGCGAGGTGCTTCGCCGTGCGTGCTGCATGGAGATCATGCGTCCCGGTCAGGTCGGCATTCCGCACGGCTCGTGGGTGAACGTCAACGAGGAGACGGGCATCGACGAGGGCGGCGCCGACAACTTCCTCATCGGCAACGACATTTCGGGCGGCGGCGTGACCAGCTACAACAATAACAACTGCAACTTCGAGAAATACGAGGGCGCTGCGTTGGAAGAAGATTGCAAAATGCCCGCTCGCATCGTCAACTTGGATTAGTCGGGAGGAGAGAAGATGGCTGTTGGATTTTACTTCGACATGACGCGCTGCATCGGCTGCCGCGCGTGTCAGGTCGCTTGCAAGGATAAGAACCGCCTTGAGGTCGGCACGCTGTATCGCGAGGTGGAGACGTACTCCGTCGGTGCGTTCCCCAACGTCGGGGCGTACAGCTACTCGTTCGGCTGCAACCACTGCGAAGAGCCCGTGTGCCAGCACAACTGCCCGACCGGCGCTATCTACACCGCCGAGGACGGCACGGTCATCAAGACCAAAGCAAGTGCATCGGCTGCCGCATGTGCGTGATGTCCTGCCCGTACGGCCAGCCTAAGTACTTTCCCCGAAGAGGGCGTGTCGGGCAAATGCGACGGATGCTATGGCATTCGCGAAGCCGGCGGCCAGCCTGCATGCGTTGCGGGCTGCCCCAACCGCGCGCTCGACTTCGGCGACATGGACGAACTTCGCGCGAAGTACGGCAACGACCTCGGCGACGGCACGATCGCCGTGCTGCCTTCCCGCGAGCTGACGGGCCCGAACCTGCTCATCAAGGCGAAGGACGTCGCGTTCGACGAGGGCTACGTGAAGGTGAACTGGTAGCTTCCCTCGCCTTGTCGCGCCCGCGGATCCGTCTGCGGCGCGACGGGCTGTCGAAAACGTGGCTTACTTAGGAGGCGTATCGCGCGTTCGATGCGCCTCCTTTTCATCGGGTAATATGATTGCTTCGAGCCGTCCGGCGGCTCGATTGCGCGAAGGGGGCAACCATGACGAATCACGATCATGAGGAGCAAGTCGCCATGATCCTTGCGAGGAGGGCGTACCTTACAGCTTGTTCCACGCTGTTTTTCGGGGGAGAGCCTAAGCTCGACGCTATGGAGAAGGGTCTACGGAGATCAGACGGTCGGCGTGCTCGAGGCGCTGCGCGACGAGGTTTCCTCGTGCGGCGATTCCGAGCTTGCAGCGCGCTCCCTCGGAGACGGAGGCCCGCGTCTCGACGAGGCGGTGAACGCGTCGCTTTCGTGCGTGGAGATGATATCGGCTTCGATGGGAGCCCGGATCGTGGAGGAGCTCAAGTCCGACTTCGCCCGGCTGTTCGTGGTTCCCGACGTCTCGTACGTGCACCTGTGGGAGTCCCCTATACAGGAAAAGACGGCATGGTGTTTCAGGAGAGCACGCTCGACGTGCGTTCCTTCTATCATGCCGCCGGCTTCAAGCTTCAGGCGGAAAAGCACTTCCCCGACGACCATATCGCTGCGATGATGGATTATCTGGGCCGCATGGCGCAGCGCGCCTACGAGGCGTATGCCGACGGAGACGACGCGGCGGCTGCGGACGCGCTTGACGTGCAGAGGCGTTTCGTCGAGGGTCACGTCTTGACGTGGGCGGACGATTTCGCCGCGAAGGTCGCGCAGTTCGACGGGCGCGGATGCTACGCCGCGCTCGCGTACGGCATGGCTGCGTTCGCGCGCTTCGACTACGAGCGCTGCGCGTGCTTGATCGAAGAGCTGAGGCCCTCGCGGTAAACGTTGCGAGGCTCGCGCTCGGTCGAGCCGGATGCGACGGCGCTCGCCGTCTTGTTCGATGGGAAAGGGGATCAAATTGGATTTCAAGCGGTATGCGGAGGCGTTTTCCGAGGCGGAGCGCGACTTTGAGGAATCGGTTGAGTCCTTCGGGCTTCCTTTCGAGCGCGTCGAGAGCTCTCCTCGTTGCAAGCGCGCCGAAACCGCGCGACGCTGCGGCTGCGCATGCGAGAACGCCGGCGCCGCGTTGCGACGTGGATGGATATCGCCTGCGTGCCTTGCCTGCCGCACCGGCGAGCGCACGGCGACGTTTTTCGTCGACCTGCGCTGCACGAGGAACTGCTACTTTGCTTCAATCCCAATCAGGACGGGTACGAGTATTTCCTCGCCCATAAGCGCGATATAGTCGCCGAGCTCGAGCAGGCCCACGCGCACGGAGCGGGCTTCGGCTGCCTTGCCGTCACGGGCGGCGAGCCCATGCTGCATAAAGCCGAGGTGCTTGCGTTTCTCCGGCGTGCTTGCGAGCTGTACCCGCAGGTTCACACGCGCCTGTACACGACCGGCGACATGCTCGACGAAGCCTCGCTGCGCGAGCTTGCCGCCGCTGGGCTCTCGAAATCAGGTTCAGCGTCAAGCCCGCCGATGCGGGGGCGGAGCAAGAGGGCGTGTACGCGCTGATGGAGCGAGCCGCAAGTATCGTCCCCGACGTGGTCGTCGAGGTCCCCGTGATCCCCGGCTCGCTTGACGAAATGAAGGATATGATGCGGCGCGCGGACGAGATCGGCGTTCGCGGCGTGAACCTGCTCGAGTTCTGCTTTCCCTCTGCAACGCCGAAGCGTTCGCGGCGCGCGGGTTCAATCTGCGCAAGCGTCCCTACTCCTATCTCTACAATTACTGGTACGGCGGCGGAATCCGGTGGCGGGCAGCGAGGCCGAGGCGCTCGCGCTTGTCGAGTACGCCTGCGAGGAGGGTCTTTCCCTCGGAGTGCATTACTGCAGCTCGGACAACAAGAACACGGGTCAGATCTATCAGCAGAACAAGCCGTTCGCCCTCGACGCCGCGCTGCGTTCGCGCTATCCGTGGCTCTCCTGGGATTTCGAGGACCGTTTTCTCAAGTGTGCGAAGGCGTTCGGCGAAGACGCTTTGGCCGCGCTCGTCTTGCTCGAGCGTTCGGGGGAGCACCGCACCCAGCTCGACGCGCTCAACCTCGTCGCGTCGTTTCCGCTCGACGCCGCCCCCCGCCGTGCGCGAGGCCCTCCCGCTGCGGAGCTGGCCGCGAGCGTCAACGTGCTCGAGGAGGCTGAAGACGGCGGGTTGCGCCTTCGCGAGGTTGCGGTCGAGCCGCTTGGGCGATAACGCGCGATCGTCGAACTTCGCGATCTCTTTGATAATTTTCGCTTGCGAGATCTGCGGTATGTGCTATCATATTGTCCGCTGTCGCAAGACGGCATCGGGATGTGGCTCAGTTTGGTAGAGCGCTGCGTTCGGGACGCAGAGGCCGCAGGTTCAAATCCTGTCATCCCGACCATCGAATTCAAAGGCCGAGGCTTATGCCCGGCCTTTCTGCTAAAGGTGCGCTCCGGTATTTTCCCAATGTGTTCTTTATAGCAAAACGCCCTATTTTCCTGCGATTGTGTTAACCTAACGCCCGTTATGAACAGGCGGGTCGTTGTGGCTCGCTTTTTACGTGGGCAGGGTTGCGGCCTTGCCGAGAACCCGTGGAGGATCGCATGAAAATTCTGGGAATGGGCGTGCCCGAGCTTCTTATCATTCTCGTGGTAATCCTGCTTATCTTCGGCCCGAAGAACCTTCCCAAGCTCGGCAGCGCGCTTGGCAAGACCGTTAAGAACCTGCGCGAGGGCATCAGCTCCGGCGACAAGAAGGTCGAAGAGGCCGCCGACGAGGAAGAGGTCGTCGAGGAGATCGTGGAAGAGGTCGTGGAAGACGGCGCCGCTCCCAAGAAGGTCGTCAAGAAGGTCGTTAAGAAGAAGGCCGAGTAACTTTCGGCTCACAAGCGCCGGTTGACAGCGCCGACGTTCAATAAAAGCTTTAATGGCACGCTTGAATCCCAAGCGTGCCGCTGTGTTAGAAGGGGATAGGGAGAACCATGGCTGAAGGCAACTATATCTTGACCCAGGAGGGCCGCGAAAAGCTCGAGGAGGAGCTTCACTACCTCGAGACCGAGAAGCGCGCCGAAATCGGCGAGCGCATCAAGGTCGCCCGCGAGTTCGGCGACATCTCCGAGAACTCCGAGTATGACGATGCCAAAAACGAGCAGGGCATGATGGAGGCGCGCATCGCCGAGATCAGCCGCATCCTCTCCGAGGCCACCGTGGTGAACGCCCCGAAGCGCTCGAGTAAGGTGAACATCGGCTCGGTTGTGACCGTCGACATGAACGGCAAGGAGCGCGTCTTCACCATCGTGGGCGCTGCGGAGTCCGACGTCGCCGCCGGCAAGATCTCCAACGAAGCGCCCGTCGGCTCGGCGCTGCTCGGCCACAAGAAGGGCGAGGAGATCACGACCGTCGGACCCACCGGCCGAGAGATCAACCTCACCATCAAGAAGATCGACCAATAGCCGGGTTCGACACGGCAAGGTCCGGCTCAGCTAGTCAACGATCTGTGATTCGAAGGAACATCGCATGACCGATAACACCACCGCTCAAACCATCGAAGACGATCCCATCGAGGTTCGTCGAAACAAGCGCCAGGCAATGATCGACGCGGGCGAGGACCCGTACGGTCACGCGTTCGCCTACACTCACCACATCGCTGATCTGAACGAGGCGTACGCGGGTCTTGAGGACGGCGAGGGACCGAAGACGAGGTCGCCATCGCCGGTCGCGTCATGGCGAAGCGCGATCAGGGAAAGCTCGCCTTTCTCGAGCTGCGCGACGCCACCGCCGACATGCAGCTCTTCTGCCGCGTGAACGCGCTCGGCGAAGACGCGTTCGCGAAGTTGAAAGACCTCGACGTGGGCGATTGGATCGGCGTTCACGGCACCATGATGCGCACGCGCCGCGGTCAGCTTTCCGTTGCGGTCGAGTCCTTCGAGCTTCTGTCGAAATCGCTGCGCCCCTTGCCCGAGAAGTTCCACGGCCTTGCCGACAAGGAGACGCGCTATCGTCAGCGCTACGTCGACTTGGTCATGAATCGAGGTCAAGACCACGTTCGAGAAGCGCTTCAAGGTCGTTTCCGCCATTCGCCGCTACATGGAGGAGCAGGGCTACTACGAGGTGGAGACCCCGTTTCTGCATCCCATTTTGGGCGGGGCGAACGCGAAGCCCTTTATCACGCACTTCAACGCGCTCGACCGCGACTACTACCTGCGCATCGCCACCGAGCTGCCGCTCAAGCGCTTGCTCGTCGGCGGTTTCGAGAAGGTGTTCGAGATCGGGCGCCAGTTCCGCAACGAGGGCATGGATCCGTATCATAACCCCGAGTTCACCACCATGGAGGCCTACGAGGCCTTCGGCGACCTCGAATCCATGATGAATCTCACCGAGGGGCTGCATCAAGGCCGCGGCCATGGCCGCGTGCGGAACGCTCCAGATCAGCTACCAGGGCACCGACATCGACCTGTCCGGCACCTGGCCGCGCAAGTCCATGTGCGAGCTGGCCTCCGAGGGCGCCGGCACCGACGTCAGCTTCGATCGCACCCGCGAGGGCTCGTCGCCATCCTCGAGCGCAACGGCGGCCACGCCGAAGCTGCATGGGGCAGCGGCAAGCTCATCGCCGAGATCTTCGAGGCCGTGGCCGAGGAGAAGCTCATCCAGCCGACGTTCGTCATCGACCATCCGCTGGAGATCTCACCTCTGGCGAAGAAGCATCCGGAGAACCCCGAACTCACCCAGCGCTTCGAGCTGTTCATCCTGGGCCACGAGTACGGCAACGCCTTCACCGAGCTGAACGACCCGGTGGATCAGGCCGAGCGCTTCCGCGCCCAGGTGGCGGCCAAGGATATGGGCGACGACGAGGCCATGGGCTTCGACGCCGACTACATCCGCGCGCTGGAGTACGGCATGCCGCCGGCCGGTGGCGTGGGCATCGGCATCGACCGCTTGGTCATGCTGCTCACCGATGCGCCGTCCATTCGCGACGTGCTGCTCTTCCCGCATATGCGCGACGAGTCTCCCGTTCAGGCGTCGGCATCCGCCCGCCCCTGCGGCTTCCGAGGTCGTCGAGCCTGCGGCGGACGTGTACGCGCCCAACAAGGTGCCGACGCTCGACTACTCGAAGGTGGCCGTCGAGCCCCTGTTCGCCGACGAGGTCGACTTCGACACCTTCAGCAAGTCCGACTTCCGCACGGTGAAGGTGAAGGATTGCGTCGCCGTTCCCAAGAGCAAGAAGCTGCTGCAGTTCACGCTCGACGACGGCACGGAGAAGATCGCACCATCCTCTCGGGCATTCACGCGAACTACGAGCCCGAGGACCTGATCGGCCGCACGCTCATCGCCATCACGAACCTGCCTCCGCGCAAGATGATGGGCGTTTACTCGTGCGGCATGATCATCAGCGCCATCCACGAGGAAGACGGCGAGGAGCGCCTCAACGTCCTCATGGTGGACGATCGCATCCCCGCAGGCGCCAAGCTGTACTAGGCGCTCTTCCTTCCGGATTTGAAGCCCCGATTCCGTTGCCTGCCGACGGGACCGGGCTTTTTTGCCTGCGCGACGCTCGACGCCCGCGCCGCCTCATGCGCGTTTTGTGGGGGCGGCGGTCGCGGGTTCGGCCGTCCTTCGGCGCTTTGGCACTCGTGTTTTCAAGAGTGCTAGTATGACCACGAGCAACAAACATCCATTCACGTATTTCGGAAAACGAGGCACACCATGTCATTTGAGAAATTCACCGACAAGCGCGCAAGGTGCTTGTCCTCGCTCAGGATGAGGCGCGCTCGCTTCATCAGCCCCTACGTGGGCACCGAGCATATCCTGCTCGGCCTCATCCAAGAGAAAGACGGCTCGCCGCCCAGGCTCTCGCTCGCCTGAACATCACCTACGACGGCGTGGTCCAAACCATCCGCCAGGTGGTGGCCATCGACGAGGACACCGATGTGTCGGGGCATCTGTCCTTCACGCCCCGCGTCAAGCGCGTGCTGGAGAACAGCCTGCGCGAGGCCATGCAAATGGGGCAGTCCTACATCTCCACGGAGCATTTGCTGCTGGGTATCGTCCGCGAGGGCGACGGCACCGCGCTCGAGGTGCTGGGCCGCATGGGCACCACGGGCGACGACGTTCGCGCGGCGCTCAACGACCTCGTTGGGCAGTCTCGCGGTCTACGCGGGCGCACTGGTTCGACCCCGCGGGCGGTCCTTCCGACAGCATGCTCAAGGAGTTCGGCACCGATCTCACCAAGAAGGCGAAAACGGCGAGCGCGACCCCGTTATCGGGCGCGCTGCCGAGATCGAGCGCGTTATGCAAATCCTTTCGCGCAGGCAGAAGAACAACCCGCTGCATCTTGGGGAGAGCCGGGCGTGGGCAAGACCGCGGTTGTGGAGGGCCCTCGCCCAGCTCATCGTGGCCAACCAGGTGCCCGACCTCTTTGCGCGGCAAACGCCTGATCACCCTTGACGTGAGTCGGCGCTGGTCGCCGGCTCGAAGTACCGCGGCGAGTTCGAGGAACGTCTGAAGAAGGTCATCAAGGAGGTCATGGACGCCGGCGACGTGCTGCTGTTCATCGACGAGATCCACACCATCATCGGCGCCGGCGCGGCGGAGGGGTCCATCGACGCGGCCGCCATCTTGAAGCCGCCCCTGTCGCGCGGCGAGATCCAGATCATCGGCGCCACCACCCTGGAGGAGTTCCGCAAGCACCTGGAGAAGGACTCCGCGCTGGAGCGCCGTTTCCAGCCGCTGACCGTCAACGAGCCGAACGAGGAGCAGGCGGTTCGCATCATGGAGGGGTTGCGCGACCGCTACGAAGCCCATCATCAGGTTCACTTCACCGACGAGGCCCTTCAGGCCGCGGTTTCGCTGTCCGATCGCTACATCCAGGATCGGTTCCTTCCCGACAAGGCCATCGACGTGCTCGACGAGGCGGGCGCGCGCATGCGCATCACAGCTGTGACTGCCGAGGCTGCGCGAAGCAATACGTAACTCTTTTTATGAACGGAAAACAATCTTTGCATGAGTGAGATGAAGAGAAAATATATATAACAGGCTTTGGATCCTATGTCTGACATCGGGTTTCGGCGCAGACTTATGACATCATCGAACGGCGTAAC
>VOFH01001727.1_pt1 | contig 42019 bp, 64 predicted proteins | sample 5384091 | NCBI WGS metagenome assembly VOFH01 (sample SAMN12384727, study PRJNA508395) | human gut metagenome | isolation source: healthy gut G | host: Homo sapiens
TACTGCATCACCGATGATCGTAGGGAGAGAAGCTGTTGAAAATAATGTGCAGCGCGGAATTGTCCGGAAAGCTGGAAGCCCTTCCGCTGGCGGATTTGTGGTAGAAGGACGAAGGGTTGCTAGAAAACGACGCCGTCGATGACAACGGCTGTCCTGTTCTTTTGCCTGCACCTGGCCGGCCTGCCCCGTATCAAGAGGTTCGATACGGCACTCCGGCTTCAGAGTGGGACAGGCAGGCTCATCTGCTTTGATTTCAGATGGACGCGTTGCGCAAATGCTGTGGAGATAGGGCGCAATTCCAAACGATTGGCTTAAAAAATGGAAAAGGAGGTTTTGTCCATAAAGACGCAAAGATTGTTTTCGATTCTTTCTGGACTGCCGCCGCTGCTTTTTGCCTTACTCTACGGCGGAGGGTACATCGCGCAGTTTATCCGCAACTACACCGTATGGAAAAACGCTGGCGGCACACCTAGCTATGGAACAGCACCGGAATGCCGTCTTTTTATCCTGTCGGCCAGTTTTGAAGCGCTATTCACTTTGCCATATGGGGATTATCGGCGGCCTCATATGTATCGGCGTGCTGATGTTGCTCATTATCATGGTTATGCGGATGGGATATGGGGACACTGGAGAATACGATAAGGAACGAAATTTTATCTATTTCCAAAAGGAACTTACGGAACATCGGGTTTTATGTCTGAAAAGGAAGCGGGAGGAAGTGTTGAAACTGACTTCCAGCCTGAAAAAGCATACCGGCGCCATTCTCGGCACGCTGAACGGTAAATACGTCTGTGTGCCGGAAGAAAGCCGGCTCAATAAAAATATCGCTGTGTATGGCGCCAGCGGGTCAATGAAACCCGAGTACTGCATCAACCGCATCCTTCAGGCGGCGGCACAGGGGGGAATCCCTGATTATCTGTGATCCCAAATCTGGAGTTATACGAAACCACCAGCCAATATTTGCGGGGAACAAAGAATATACTGTCCGCGTTTTTAACCTGGTATCTCCGGAACACTCGGATTCCTGGGCCTGCCTTTCGGAAATCGAAGGCGATGAGCTGATGACACAGCTTTTTTGTGATTTTATCATTAAAAATACAGGAGATGAAAGGGAGACCACTTCTGGGACAGCGCCGAAATGAATCTCCTCAAAGCTTTGGTTTGTATGTGGAGCAGGGCTCTCCTGCAACGAAAGAAGCCGCAAAAAACCAGAATGAAGACATTTCGTTTCAATCAGAAGCAACGGAAGATCTGTTGGGGCAAGAAAATTTAGAGACTATCGCCCACGATTTCCGTGTTCCGGAAGAAAGACCAGTAAATAACGGAAACAAAAGAGAGATGTCCTATCTATCAATAGAACGTCTCTCTTTTTCTTGTAATTCCTGTATGCGTGCATTCATCAGCAAGCAGAGAAAACACGCTTTTCAATTTCTTCTTTGTCTTTTGGCGCTGGTTCTTCTACAATCCCGCCAAAAGGCATCTCTGCCACCAGCACGTAGTCCCCCGAAAGGTGCAGGAGTTCTTTCACCGCATTGTCGATTACCGGATTGTGAATGCTGCAGGAAGCGCCGATGTTTAACTCCGCGCAGTCCGCTCCAGACAGCAAGCTGCAGCATGGCGCTGGACTGGGACGCCCATATTGGAAATTATCCGCATAAAGCGGATATTGTTTCTGAAGCGATTCTACTACTTTCCTGTCGTAGAAATAGAGAATGGTGCCGCTGCCCGCACGGAAGCTGTCAATTTTTCTCGGGCAACCTTTCCTTCAAAAACGTCATAGATTTTGTTCCAGAGCTGATCCTGCTTTTCCCCGTGTACGACGGCTACCCGGCTGCTTTTCATGTTAAAGGCATCGGGGACAAGTTCTGTGAGTTCCTTAACCATATCCATCACCCGGTCGATAGCGACGGGCAGTTCTCGGTTGATTGCGTAATAGCTTCTGCGTGCTTTTAGAGCTTCTGTAATTTTCATCATGGGAAGATCCTCCTTTCTAACATCATATATGAACAAGAGACTATACCCTTTCAAACGCACCCTTGGGACAGAATTTCATGCACTTGCCGCAGACAATGCACTTTTTCTCCGTCGATCTCCGGCAGAGTAAATGTCCTTTGTGAAATAGCCCTTTGGGACAGACCGCGATAGACGGGCAGCGGTGGTTCTGCGGGCATTTTGTGGATTGACTGTGATTTTCATATTCTTTTACTCTCCTTCTTCTTTGCAGTATTCTTTCTTAATAGCTTCTATCAGGGCGATCACCCGTTCATCTTCAATCCAGTAAAAACACATTCATCCCCTGCTTTTCGGAACTGAGGATACCAGCTATCTTCATCTGGTTTAAGTGCTGGGACAGAGCGGAAGCGGTGATGTTCGGCGTATATTGATGAATCTTACCGACGGTAAGCCGCCCTTTGAGCAGCGCGCATAAAATCAGCAGCCGATGTTCATTCGCCAGAAGCTTCAGCAGCTCCGCTTATTTTCTTTGCCTGTTCTTCCATATTCCTTTGCCTTCTTTCCGTTCCTTAATTTGCAAATTCCCTGGGTCATGGTTCCATCGGGCAGTATACGCACCACGACCGGGGCCGGAACAATACCATTGTCAAAAGGCCCAGCACTGTCGAGGTGAGCATAACGCCGAAAAGCCGGAAGGCAAATTGCCCGATCCACGGTGTCACGAAGCTCACATTCGCCCACTGCCACGGAGTTTGAATACCCACAGAAGCGTCACCGTCTGCGAAAGGGGCGCGCCGGTAATACCCGGTAGGTGCTGAACAGCATCAGGCCGAACATCACCATAAAGAAGGTTAAAAACCATAGCGGAACCACGGGCTGCGCAGAAGCTTGGGCGGCGGGGTGTTGGGGACAATTTCAGCTTTTCTCCCAGCAGGCTGAAAAGCTGGCCGCGCCCGCAGTAGCGGTTGCAATAGGCTTTGCTGCCCCCGATGATTGCAACGAACAGCGGAGACAAAAAACAGCAGGCCAAGCCATGCAAACAGGATATTGAACAGCCCCAAAAACAGGTAGCACAGCTCGGCGATCCAAAGGTAGTCCGACCACCTCTTTTTCCTTTGTGCTTTTTACAGTGCACCGCCCCTTTTCTACCATGTTGATGACCGCCGCAGGGCATACCTTTGCGCACCTGCCGCAGCCGACGCATTTCTCCTCATCTACATGGGCGGAAACGCCCCATCTGATTTGGATCGCCTCTTTCGGGCAGACGGGGACGCAGGTGCCGCAAGCGACGCACTTTGCCGATCTGGGAAACGCGGGGTGTTTTTGTCATAAGTACCCTCCAAAAATCTCTTTGTTATTTAAGTAATTAAGTAAATATTAATATATTATATATGTCTGCATTTGTCAAGTTAGAACAGGAAATTTGTTGTCGTCTTAATTATAAAAAGCGGATATGCCGAAAGCATGTCCGCCAAACAGAAGCATCAGCCGTTTGTTTTTTATCCAGCCGCAAATGGAGCCGGTAGAGCGCAAACCTTGCAACCGGCTGTGCAATGCACATTTTACAAAGAGGAAATGGAAAAATTACGCGGCCATTTGTGAAGAACATCTGAATGGGTTCCCATGAAACAGAACGTGTCCCGATCAGGTGCCTATGATAGTCAGCAGAACGGACATCATCAATACTGTACACAGGATATTGACTACAATATGAGCGTTAAAACTGTCTCCTTTCGAAACAATTTTTGCCGTCATCTTTTTCTGCGGGGATGTAGGTCAATAGGACAACGACGATGACGCTCAGCCAAATCAACGGCAGGACGATGGGCATCCCGATAAACATACAGGTGGAAACCGGCTTCAAAAAAGTGATTAGCGGGGCAATGATATTGACTGAAATGATGGAGACCATGCCCATAAATAAAGCAAATTCCTTTTTGCTGCGGGGTAATTTCATGTAAAATTCCATTTTTGATTCTCCTTTTTTTCGTAAAAATAAGCGTGAAATCATTCCGATTTCACGCTGAACCATTATACGCGCTTTCTATTATTTACATTATTCATTATATCATATGCTTTTTTTAAAATTCAAGTCAAAGTTTCCTGAATCTTAACGGAGAATATTTTGCCTTTCCAGTACAATAAAAAGTGAACATTGTTTTTCTTCAACTTCTGCTGAAAATGGCATGGAATAGACACGGAAACTGCTGTGCAGGAGCTGGCTTATACCGAGCAGGATAAAAGCTTAGTCAGCCCTCAAAGGTATAGGAGAACGGAAGCAGTTCTTTCGCCTTGATTTTTGCATGCTGTCCTGCAACGGAGAGAATCACTTCACAGTCCGGCATATAATCATGCAGGATCTGGCGGCAGTTTCCACAGGGCGGGATAATTTCCGAACCGTCCTTGCTCTTACCGCAACAATCGTATCAAAGTCCCGTTCCCCTTGTGTGATAGCAGCTCCGATGGCAATCTGCTCCGCGCAGGCGCCGTGCATGGAATACACATATTGACGCTTCGGCAAATATTTTTTCCGCTCTTGCTGCGTACTGCCGCACCTACTGTATGATTTTCGTGGATTGCGTCGTAATTCAGCCGGATGACCCTTTGCGCTTCTGCGATCAATTCATAATCTTTGTCGGTTAATGGCTGCATCATACCCCATCCTTCCCATTTATTCGCATTTGTCTTGCACAATCACTGGTATCATTGTATCACAATGCAAGAATTTCTATCAAGGAGCGTAGTACAGAACTTTCTGTTTTATCGTTCCAAAAGATAAGAAAAACAAAGGAGACAGTTCACAAAGAACTGTCTCCTTTTGTTTTGATCGCTTATTCAATGGTAATCTGATTTGGCTTCGGCAAAGCCTTCGTTTCCTTCTTGGGATAGAAAGCTTCAGAATACCGTCCTCGAATTTAGCGGAAACATCTTTCTCGGTAATGCCATCACCAATATAGAAAGCTCCGGCTGCATTCTCCGCAATACCGCTCACGGCGGATATACCGGCCCTTGTCGTCTTTCTGGTCCTTATCAAGGCCCTTGGCTTGCGCTGATGGTCAGGTAGCCGTCTGAAATCTGAGCCTGGTTTCATCCTTCTTAAAGCCCGAAGGTCGATATCCAGTTCATAGGAGTTATCCTTTTTCCCCGGACGTCTGTCTTCATCAAAGCCTTTGCATGTTTTCCATACAGCGGTTGCATTGAGAACATCGGCATCAATTCGAACGGATCATCAAACATTTCATCGAACAGGTTTTCACCAAAATCGCTTAGACAACATAAGTCATTCCTCCAATCATAATTGGCTCGTAGATGGCTGGAATTTTTCTCTCGGCTAGTTGCGAGCTTTTGCTGTCCGGTTCACCGCATTTCTGCGGGCAAGCCTTGGTTAAAGCTTTCAGATGGGCCCGGAAAACCCGGAACCCTTTGCGCCTCTTTCAAGGTACACTTATATTATAGCTTATAAATTAGCACTGTCAAGCGCAGAGTGCTAATTTTAACAAAAAGATAATAATTTTAAAAATACAAAGCCAAAAATTAGAATTCTCATTTATAGCATGTTGTTGTTTTGTTCTTGGAAAAGATTGAAAATCAGCCCGCTTCCATGGTAAAATTACATTTGTATAATTTTATTTAGAAAGGGGCTTGACAAAAATGGCGGCAGGGACATTGTTATACGCTACGCACGCACGCACGCACGCACGCACGCACGCACGCACGCACGCACGCACGCACGCACGCAAAGCCTAACTTTGTCCTTTTTTCCTGTCGTTGAAAACTGTACAAAAACAGAAGGCGTATTCTGCCCGATTTGCAACGGCGGGATGCGCCTTTATGTTTTTGGAAAAATACATAATAATATTATGAAAGGAAGAAAGCGGATGATGAAAAAAAGAAAATGGCTGGTAAGCCTGTTGGCGGTTGTATTGACGGTAACAGAAAATGCTTCCTATAGCGGCATTTGCGCAGACTGCCGAACGGGACAACGGGGCTGGATTTCCAGCAAAAACAGTTTTCTAAAGCAAATGAAGCGGGAAGGCTGGAGCTGGAGTCCTGATGGAGAAGGCGGGTATACCCTCTGTTTTTGAAAATGTCAATATATCCGCCCAATCGGGTGATGCCATTACACTTCCGAAAAAAGATGTCGATATCATTTTGAAAGGCATAACCGTATATCGGGGCGAGACTGCGCTGTTTGCGCAGAAACAGCTTCTACGGGCTTGTCACAATAAAAGGTGAAACTTCTCTGATGCTTCCCTGACGGCAGTGAGCAATGAAATTCAATGGGGAACAATTTCTATTTCCAATCTGCTGATTGAAAGCGGCAATGTCTATACGGAAGGGACGGAAACGTCATTGATACTTTCAGTATGACAGGGGCTCTTTACCATTAATCAGACCTTCGGCAGTTGGGCCGCGCTTCACACCGTTAACCGCGTTTCGATCACCGGCGGCAGGCTTGAGATCACGACAGATGAAACGAACGGCTATGCCATTTACAATTATCCGAGCCAGGATGAAGGGAATCCGGGGTTTATATCGGAGGCAATGCAGAGGTTGTCATCAACAAAAGCAATGTGGGATCGCGGTTCTTGAAAAGGAAGCGGCATATCAGATGGAAAATCGAAATTGCAGGCGGTACGGTCAAAGATCAATTCCGCGAATATCGGCCTGTATACGGCTGTGGAAGATATTATCCTGAGCGGCGGCAATATAGAGATAATATCAACAATATCGCTCTCAAAGCTGTGAAGGGGAACGTAGATTTCACGGGAGCTGATACAGGGATAAAGGCGCCAACGCCGGTATCTGCGGGCGGAGAAGTAGTCGGAACATATCATGACATACATCAATGGGCTTCTGAGTGGTCTTACGACGATAATGGGCATTGGAAGGCGTGTACCAATCCAGGTTGTGACGCTGTAAACGAATATTCTGCACATCAGGGCGGCACAGCTACCTGTACGCAGAAAGCAGTCTGCGAAATTTGCGGGCAGGAATATGGCGAGGTTGATGAAACGGCGCATACCCCCGATGGCACAGGCTGGCATTTTGATGAAAACAGCCATTGAATACCTGTGAGTGCGGTGCGAAACTGAATGAAGCCGTCCATGCTTTTTACATGGGTAACGGACAAGGAAGCGACTGCCACGGAAGCCGGGTTGAAGCATGAAGAATGTACCGTATGCGGCTACGAAAAGATGCAGTAGAAATCCCGGCAGCCGGGACAGCAGATGGCGGCAAGGATGAACAGACGTCTACTTCTGCCGATGGCAGCAGCGATACTGTCGAGGATGGACAAAAGCCTTCTGGGGAAGATACCCCACAGACTGGCGATAACAGCAATTCCGCTCTCTGGATTGCGCTCATGCTGACGGCGGGCGCGGGTCTCACCGCGGCAACCATTTTCAGCAGGAAGAAAAAATACAGCAGATAACCGATAGGAATATAGGAATGCGCCCTGTGGATTGATGAATCCACAGGGCGCGTTTTTTTCATTTTCATAATGTGTTTTGTATTTATCCATTAACTGCCTGATGGAAAAATACAGGAAAAGCCGTGCCTTTTCCCAACTCACTGGAAACAGAAATCTGCCCGTGATGGGCTTCTACAATCCACTTGACCATGGAAAGGCCCAAGCCGCTGCTATCGGAATTCCGGGGGAAGGGTCCGCCTGGTAAAAACCGGTCCCAGATACGGGGCAGGTCTTGAGGGGAGATCCCAATCCCATCATCTTTACAAGCACCTGCAAATATTCGTCCGCTTTCCAGGCGGACACCCATACATGGCCGCCTGGGTTCCCATAGCTGACGGCGTTTTCCAGCAGATTTCCCAGCAACGTATCATCAGCGTTTGATCCGCCGTCAGCTGCAGCCCAGGCTCAATCCGGTCTGAATTTGGATTCCCTTTTCCTGGGCGATGCCGGTAAATTCTTCCGCCACCATTTCGCAGATTTCACTGAAATCGACCGGCTCCAAATTCAGCTTTTCCTTCCCTGGTCCGCCCGGGAAAGGAGCAGAAGCTGGGACACCATATCAGAAATGGATTTCATTTTCCGGTGAATGACCGAAACCTCCCGCCGTCCTTCCTCATCCAGATGGTTCCCTGCAGGAGATCTTCACACTGCATCAAAACCACGCTGATTGGGGTGCGCAGCAGCTCATGGGCAACGTCGCTGGTAAACTGCTTTTCCCGCTGCATCCCGGCGTCGATGGTTTCCAGCAGCCCGTCAAGGTATGGGCCAGCGTGTAGATTTCGTCGTTCCTTTGCCCAGGTCGATCCGTTTGGATAAATCCTTTTCTTTCTGGATTTCCTGAACCGTTTTTGTAATTTTGGATACGGATACAGGGCGCGCTCACTAGCAGATATCCGCACACGGCGGTCAGGAAAATCATCAGGGGGACAGGATCAGCGCCAATCGGAGCGTATACCGGAAATCCCTTTCCGCGTCGCTGATGGAAATGACCCGCGGATCAGTACCGGCCGGCCGTTGACCGTATGTTCCAAATCCAAAACGGAGTAGTCGTTTTCCCCGCGGTAATCGTCCGCAGGTTCCCGCTTTCAAAGGGAAGGTCATGAGGCAAATCCATAGGGGGATTCTTCCGTACAGCAGCTCCTGGCTGTTTTTATCATAAACGGAAAGGTAAACCCCGTCCTCCAGGTTCATTAAATCGGAATCGAAATCCCAGCGCCCGTCTTCATACTCCATATCTTCAAAGGCCCCGAAAACGCTTGCCTCCCAAGGTGTTTTCCACATTGGATACAATTTCACGGGAACTGATGGAAAACAGCAGGGCAAGCACGATGCAGACAACGAGGGCCATCATCCCGGTATGCAGCAAAACCAGCCTGGTTTTCAGCGACAGCCTTTCATAGGGTATCATCCTTCAACACATATCCATGGCCCCGAACGGTGTGGATCAGCTTTTTATCGTACCCTTTCGTCCCTTTTTCCGCAGGAACCGGATATATACGTCGATGACATTGAGCCGCCGGAAAAATCGTAATCCCATACATACTGTTCCAGCTTATCCCGGCTTAACACGACCGGCATTCTGCATCATGTAATGAAGCAGGGAATACTCCTTGGAGGAAAGCTGAAGCTCCCTGTCCCCCGGAATACCCGGCGGGTATCCACATGGAGGGATAGATCCGCCACGTTTAAAATACTGCTTTTTTCCGTAACCGGCTTTCTCAGCAGGACACGAAGCCGCGCCAGCAGTTCCTCAAACGCGAAAGGGCTTTACCAGATAGTCGTCCGCCCCGGCGTCAGCCCGGTTACCCGGTCTTCAATTCTGTCCCTGGCTGTTAATAAAAGCACGGGAAGGGTATTTCCCTCCCGACGCAGCTTTTTAAAACGGTAATCCCGTCCATTTTTGGCATCATGATATCCAAAACCAGCGCGTCGTATTCCGCGCAGAGAAGATAGTCGAACACCTCTTCGCCGTCAAAGCAGGCGTCCACGCTGTATCCGGCATCCTTCAGCCTTTTTTAATGAGCTGGTTTAAACCGTTCATCTTCTGCAATCAAAATCCTCATAAAAATCCTCCTTATATCAGTATATCATATCCGGGCGCAGGAAAGTAGCTTTGCTGTAAATAGGAACTCCGCAGCGGAATACGCTTTTTCCTATCGGTTCGCTGTTCTTGTAAAATGGTTGTCCCAATGCTCCGCCTCCACTCAATGATTGTTCCGGTGGAAGCGTCGATCTCAAATTCATACTCCATGCGGTTGTAGTAATTTCGCCTTCATAAATCTGGCGGCCGTCATCGCGGTCCAGATGGATGCGGATGTCGTTCGCGGAAGCACCGGGAACCTTTGCCAGAGCAATGCTGCGGGCTTTGTCTACGGATATGACCGTCCCATTGCCGCCGTTGTTATTGCTGGGGAATAGTTCTCAATATCAAAATCAGAGCTGAGAATCCTTCCGGTGGCCTGGTCGATATCATAGTCGTATTCGGTCCCGTTGGCGTAGAACTCTACTTCATAAACCAGGCGGCCGTCGTCGTAATTCTCCTTTACCCATACGAACTGGGTGGCGGATTCAGAAACGCCGGCGTCCTTCAGGGCAATGCTTTGGCCTGATCCTTGAGTAATGGCGGAGGAGGTATTATTGCTGGGCTGCGCGGCCGGGATGAAGCGGCGGGAGCTTGCGTTGCCTGGGATGCGGTGCCGCCGTTGGATTTTGAAGCGGAAGAACCCTCCGGAGAGGAGGAAGCAGGAGAACTGGAGCTTGCTTCCGCCTGGGAAGAGATTCCTTGGTTTCTTCCTTTGCCTTTGGGATTTCCGCCCCAAGGACGTCGTAGGACGAATGGAGGATTTCTCGGAGCTTCTCACGATGTCGTAATCATAGCTTTTTCCGCGGTTGTAAAATCGATCTCATAAACCGGGAACCGTTTTCCATGCCCCTTGTCAATCCGAAGGAAAGAACGTCCTGTTCGCTGACCCCCGCATGGGAAAATACGGCGGCTTTTGCTTCCTGCTCGCTGAGCTCCGGGTTTTCGGAGCCGGGAAGTGGTTGCCAGCGCGATGGCGGTGCCGCCTCCGATCACAAAAACCGCAGCGGCAGCCGCAATGGCGATCACCTTCGCGTTTAATTTCTTTAAAAACTCAAGTTTCATATCTTACGCCTTCCTTCTCTTTTGGTTTGAGCTTTTGTTTGGATTGTGTCTACAGTATATCCCACAAGATGAAAGAAAAGATTAAAATAGAAAAAGTTTTTATCACGACACGGGATTTGGTTATCCGGCGCCGGTGCTCTCTGCAAACCACACAGCCGGAAAAATTATGTACCCGGAGCTTGACCTGCAGGATAAATAGGAAAAGGAATGCCAGGATCCATGGGAGAAAGCTAATCACAGCATAAAAACCTCCCTTGTGGTTTCGTAATGATATTCGTCATACGAGAAAACCCGTTTCGGATCCTCCACGTAATACAGATACAGTTTAAAAGGCGGCGTGCCGGGATGTTTAAAAAATGCCCGGTATTCTTTCTCTTATCCTCCGACGGTGTACCGGTAGACTGCGTGCCAGTCATAATGGGCAACGTCTCCGGACCGGTGTTATTTCAATAGGGCCGCCTCGATGATATGGTTCCGGCTCATTGCAATATCCGTTTCCGTTCCCAGCTAAGCAGGTAGGTAATTCTTTTATAGGCGGGCACAGCAACGACATATCCCAGGATCAGTACGGCGAAGACCGCAGCCCACTTCACCCAATTCAGGGGATCGTCTGTGAACACGCCGGTTAATGCCTCTTGTATCCCCATTTGCATTCATTCCTTCTATCCAAGCTGCGGGCCGGGGCTTCCATAGCCCCGGCCTTCCAAATCCATATTTTCGCTTAGCTGTTTTTGGTACTCTCTGCTTCATCCGGCGTTGCTTCCCGGACAGCAAATTTTGCCGCAGTCCGGGCATTGCGTTTCCGGCTGTGACGATTCAAATAAATAGTGCCAGGCGTCGCAGGCATACAGCATCTTCCTTCACTTCGTCTTTCTATGGCTTATGTCCCGATTATACCACAAAATGGGAACCGTGACAGCGGGTTCCTTCCTTCGTTCGTTTTGGATAAATTACAGAAGGGATTTATGTTGTTTTTCGCAGAAAAATCAAGAAAACATGAGTAACTTAATAGAACCGAACTATTATTACAAATAATTATTATTTGTGGCAGAAGAATTGGGAAAACGTCGTTTTTAAGAGACTTTCTGTACTAGAATTTTGGAAAAGTATTTAAAAATGACTTCGATAAGCCTGTTATCAATTCATTTTCACAATGTTATCGTGGCCTTTTTATCCACTACATCCTAAGCAAAAAAGAGAAGGAGCCTGGTTCCTTCTCTTTTTTCTCTGTTTACTTGACCAGGGGAGGCACATATTATTTGTTATGGTTAGGATTTTTAATATTCCGTGCCTTCTCTGCCTTTTCAACTGATTCTTCTGTATATGTTGATTGTGATGCTGGTTCTTTAATCGTCAAAGATACGAATTATAGGAAGATTGAGTAATATGGTTAGCATCAGGTGGATATGCTAAAAGGGCCTCTCGCAAAGGAGAACACAACATTTGCGTAGGTCATAAAAACCATAGGGATTTTCACATTACGGCGAAGATCTTTCACAAGTGCAAATATCTTATCGGTTGTAACACCACCGGTCAATGCTCTTAGGTTTGCTCCACTGAATCACGGGTCCCTCTGCGGTAGGGTCAGAGAACGGAATGCCAAGTTCAATAAGGTCTGCACCGTTTTCTACAGCGGCACGTACTGCTTTAGCAGTAGTTTCCAAATCGGGGTCTCCGCAGGTGATAAAGGCGATAAACGCCTTTCCGTTTTCAAATGCTTTATGAATATTACTCATGGATATCCTCCCCTCTGTAACGGGCAATAGCGGCACAGTCCTTGTCGCCTCTGCCGGATATGGTGATGACGATGATTTTGTCTTTTTCCATTGTCGGTGCGATCTTCATTGCGTGTGCAACAGCGTGAGCTGATTCAATAGCAGGAATAATTCCCTCAGTCTTTGCCAGATATTCAAAGGCATTTACTGCTTCGTCATCCGTGACAGGTACATATTCCGCTCTGCCAATATCGTGCAGATGAGCATGTTCAGGACCAACGCCGGGGTAATCCAGTCCTGCGGAAATAGAGTAAACAGGAGCGATCTGTCCGTCCTTATCCTAACAGAAATATGACTTCATTCCGTGGAAAATTCCGACTCTGCCCGTGGCAATGGTTGCTGCTGTTTCAAAGGTGTCAACACCTCTGCCTGCCGCCTCGCATCCGATCAGTTTTACATCTTCATCTTCGATGAAATGATAGAAGCTGCCAATAGCATTGGAACCACCACCCACACAGGCAATCACAGCATCGGGCAGCCTGCCTTCGTTTACAAGCATCTGTTCCTTGATTTCTTTGGAGATAACTGCCTGAAAATCACGGACAATGGTCGGGAACGGATGCGGTCCCATAACAGAACCGAGACAATAATGTGTATCACTGATACGGGAAGTCCATTCACGCATAGCCTCGGATACAGCATCTTTGAGGGTAGCTGTGCCTGTTTTGACGGGAATAACTTCAGCACCAAGCAATCTCATACGGTACACATTCAGCGCCTGACGAATGGTATCTTCTTCTCCCATAAAGACAACACATTCCATGCCCATCAGAGCAGCGGCAGTTGCCGTGGCGACACCATGCTGTCCGGCTCCTGTTTCAGCAATCAATCGAGTTTTGCCCATCTTCTTTGCAAGAAGCGCCTGACCAAGTACGTTGTTGATTTTATGCGCTCCTGTGTGATTGAGATCTTCCCGTTTCAGATAAATTTTCGCTCCGCCGAGGTCTTTCGTCATTTTCTCAGCAAAGTACAGTCTTGATGGTCTGCCTGCGTATTCATTGAAAAGTTCGGTAAGCTCTCTGTTAAATTCGGGATCGTTTTTATAGTGATTATATGCTTCTTCCAGTTCGATGACTGCATTCATCAGCGTTTCGGGAATGTATTGACCGCCGTGAATACCGAAGCGTCCGTTTGGGTTTGTCATAATCTGTCTTCCTTTCTGACAGCGGCAACAAATGCCGCCATTTTTATTTTATCTTTTACTCCATTGGTTTCAATTCCTGAACTGACATCCACTGCAAATGGATGGAGTGTTTTGACCGCATCTGCTACATTGCAGGCGTCAAGACCTCCGGCAAGGAAATACGGTCTTCCGATACTGTTTACGAGTCCCCAATCAAATATCGTCCCCGTACCTGCACCGGAATCAAGCAGAATATAATCCGCCGTACTTTGGTTTGCAATTTTTATGTCTTGCGCAGTTTCAATGCGAAAAGCTTTGATGATCGGCTTATCTGTGAGCAGCCGCAGTTGTTTAATATAAGCTTCGTCCTCATCGCCGTGAAGCTGTGCTATATCGATCATGCCGTTCTCCAATCGCTTTGCGACCTCTTGCGGATGTTCATTTACAAAAACTCCAACTGCTTGAATTTCGGGCAAAAGCCGTTTTTTCAACTCTGTCGCTTTTTCGTATGTTACATAACGCTTGCTTTTCGATGCAAAAACGAATCCGATATAATCAGGCTTTAGTTCGTTTGCAGCTTCTATATCACAAGGTCGGGAAAGTCCGCAAAGTTTCATCTTCGTCATACCGCACCTCGCAGTTCATCAAGCTTAACTTTTTGTCGGATGCCCGCATAAGCGTTTCTCCAATCAAAACAGCATCCGCACCGATTTCACGTAGCTTTGCTACATCTTCGGTGCTGCTGACTCCACTTTCGGAAACAAAAAGCACATTATGGGGAATCAACGCTCTGAGCCTGCGGCTATTATCCGTATCTACTGAAAAATCTTTGAGATTACGGTTGTTGACACCAATGACACGTGCTCCTGCATGAAGTGCGGTTTGTACTTCATTTTCATCATGCGTTTCAACCAATGCGGATAATCCGAGTTCATCACAAATGCTGATATATGATTTGATTTGTTCCTCACTTAAAATAGAACAGATCAGCAGCACCGCCGATGCACCAAGGACCTTTGCCTCGTAGATCATATATTCATCCACCGTAAAATCCTTGCGAAGACAAGGGATACTGACGGTGTTTGCAATCTCTTTCAGATATTTATCACGCCCTAAAAACCATTTTGGCTCGGTCAGTACGGAGATACAGTCTGCTCCTGCCGCTTCATACTCCTTTGCAATTTGCAGATACGGAAAATGGGGAGCAATCAAGCCTTTGGATGGAGATGCCTTTTTGCACTCGCAGATAAAGGATATTCCCGGCTTTTTGAGTGCGTTTTCAAAAGCAAAGTTTCCTTTCGGGAGGGATAAAGCCTGCCGTTTGATTTCATCAAGCGATATTTTCAATTTAGCTTGCCCTGTACGTTCTCTGGCGTAGTCGGCAAGCTGATCTAAGATTGTCATGCTTCCACCTCCGGACGATTACTGACCTCAACAAGCTTGTTCAGTGTTTCAAGTGCCTTGCCGGAGTCAATTATGTCTGCCGCAAGTGCAATACCCTCCTTTATGCTGTCAGCCTTACCGCCAATGTAGAGTGCTGCACCGGCATTCATCAGCACAGCATTTCTCTTATGACCTTTTTCGCCATTTAAGATAGCAAGGGTGATTTTTGCATTTTCTTCGGGTGTGCCACCTTTCAGGTCTTCTTTGGTACAACGTTCAAAACCGAAATCTTCCGGTGTGATCACCGAGGATTTGAACCAACCGTCACGAATTTCGCAAATCGTAGTCGGTGCGCTCATAGAAATCTCATCCAGCTTATCCCTGACCGTACACAACCATGCCACGTTTAATGCCGAGATTGATCAGAACCTGCGCCAGCGGTTCAACAAGATAATCATCATACACACCAAGAAGCTGCATGGATGGTGTACCCGGATTTGTCAGAGGACCGAGTATATTGAACACGGTACGAAAACCAAGTTCCTTGCGGATAGCACCAACGTATTTCATAGAAGTGTGGTATTTCTGTGCGAAGAAGAAACACATACCGATCTCATTCAAAAGCTCGATACACCGTGCAGGGCTTTGCTGAATGTTTACGCCAAGAGCTTCCAGACAATCTGCCGTTCCGCACTGGGAGGATGCGGCTCTGTTGCCGTGCTTTGCCACCTTCATACCGCTTGCAGCTGCAACAAGAGCGGAAGTGGTAGAAATATTGAAGCTGTGAGCATTGTCACCGCCTGTTCCAACGATCTCGAAAAGCTCCATACCGGTCTCGACCTTTGTTGCGTGCGCTCTCATGGCAGCGGCACAGCCTGCAATTTCATCCGTGGTCTCAGCTCTGGCACTCTTTGTGGACAAAGCAGCAAGAAAAGCAGCATTCTGTGTTGCTGTTGTTTCGCCGCTCATGATTTCGTTCATAACGGTATATGCCTCATCATAAGTGAGGTCTTCTTTATTTACAATCTTTACGATGGCTTCTTTAATCATGGCTCAAATCTCCTTTATAAAATTTCTAAGCATCTGCTTTCCATCCGGTGTCATAATGGATTCGGGATGGAACTGTACGCCGAAAATGGGATACTCCTTATTACCTCGCCGTCTGTGGTAAATGCGGTTTGCAGAATCCTCATAGCCTCTATAGGTGTGATAAAATCTGATAATATCTCACAGCTTACAGGGAGAATGTCATACTTCCCGGTTTTTGCTATTTCTTTAACTTCGGTCAGTGTAGGTGAAATTTTCATATGCTTACCTCCAAATTTTGTGTTTGTGTGAACAAATGCACGTTCAACATACAGCTCGAATTCGCCTTTTCGTTTCTCCGCAGCTTACGCTGCTACAATTCTCGCTTTATGTTGTGCAGTCAATGTTCGTTCGCAAGCTTGCATGCGAGCATGCAGACTTGCAAACTCCATTGTCCCTCTTTGTTCACTAAAAAACGCCCTTGACAGAATTTTAGTTCTGTCAAGGACGAATAATCTTAACTATCCGCGGTGCCACCTTGAATTCACGATAAATTGACTGCGCCCTCAGCGGTCCATTTGACAACTTGTTTCACAAAAATAAAATACCGATTCCTTTGGGCCAGTCTCCCAAATCGTTAGAGGCAAACCATCTGACGATTGGGAGGCTGGCTTTTACTGCTGTTTCAGATAGGTGTGCAGGCAGCTGGACTCTTTGCAGGATATCAGCTGCCATTTCATCTGATTTTGTTTATAGTTCGCATATATAAAAAATTTGCGTCATTCTTCCGTCCAAAAGCACTGCAGCAGATGGACCAAGCTATGTGGATTCTCTTTGTTCACCTCGTGACCAGAGCCCTCCACAATGATCAAGCGGCTGTTTTTCATCGCTTTGTGAAACCGTTCTGCGCTCTCCATATTCGTTTTATCACTTTCACCGCACAGAATAAGGGCGGGCAGAGAAGCTTTTCCGCTGACTTCATAAAATCCAAGTCAGCCATAGATTTGCTCAAATGAATCAAATCTTTTTTACTTATTCCCATACCTTGAAATACAGATTTCGGCATGAACTGAAATACAAAGTTTTGGAGTTTTAACAGCTCTTTTGGGGATCTCATAAGGCGTTCCAATCAGCACAAGAGAATTTATCTGTGCCGGATGCTGGACCGCATAGTTAAGCGCAAGCAATCCACCGAGCGAAAGCCCGCAAAGATTCAGAGGATCTTGTAGGAACTGCACAATCTTTCAAATGCTTGGTAGACCGTGGCATACCCCTAATTCCCGGCCTTTTGTGAGTTTAAATAAATCCGGGGTGATTGAAAATATCCCCTTTATTTCCAATTCAGTTTTGACGTTATTCCAATCCTGACTGTTTTGTCCTAAGCCGTGAATCAAAATATTTTTCATAGGCTCATGCTCCCTTCCATACAAGCACGCTTTATTTATCTTTTTTGCCCTGTATCCCCTATAAAGCGGCAGGCATTTTTATTCTTATGACCTGAAAATTCCCGGCTTTTCAGCCTTTCCAGGAACAGTTCCGCAGCCGGGGAGAAAACCTGGTATTTCTTCCAGACGATATTGAGCCCGGATTCCAGTTTGGGCTTCAGCGGCCGGAAGCACAATGCGCTGCCTTCGGCGGTGCTGACCAGCCTGTCAAGGGTGATGGCATAGCCGATCCCGGATTCCACCATCAGCGCCGCATTGAAGATCAAATTAAAGGTGGTTACGATATCCAGCTTCTCAAAATCCTCCCCAAACCAGTTTAAGAAACTCTGTTGCCCTCCCGCTGGGGGAGGATGGCCTGGCGGGAGCAGATCAGCGGGACGCCCAGCAGATCTTTCCGTTCCACATACGCTTTCTCTGCCAGAGGGCTGTCTTTCCGCATGACAACGCCCCATGTGTCTTTATCAGGCAGATTCAGATAGTCGTATTTGGAAAGATCCGCCTACTGGATGAGGATGCCGAAATCCAGAAGCCCCTTTATCCAGCCGTTCCGTCACATCCTGGGCGTTGCCGCTGTACAGATGGTAGTGGACGCCCGGATACTCATCCCGTAAGGCTTTGGCAATCCCTAGTAATCCGTCGGATGGCCTGTGTCTCCCCACTGCCAATGTAAATGTCGCCGCCCACAGTATTCTGCATAGAGGTAAACTCCGCTTCGGTTTTGTCCACCATGGCGATGATTTCCTCCGCCCGTTTCGGAAAAGGACGCCCTCCGGCGTGAGGGGCCACCTGATGGCTTTTCCGAATCAGGAGCGGATGCCCCAGTTCTTCTTCCAAATCCCTGATCTGCCGGGACAGGGTAGGCTGAGACAGGTGCAGGGAATTGGCCGCCCCGGTGATGTTTCCTTCCCTGGCCACGGCTAAAAAGTAACGTAATACGCGAAGTTCCATATTGGCGTCCCGCCTTTCCTTTTGTGTTGATTATATCACGCTGCCAAATTACTGTAAAGCATATCATAGAATAGAAACAAAGTATTTGCTATTGCATATCGATGGGCTTACAATAGAATCAACAGGAGGCGGAGACATATGGAGACACTGACGGACGACCAGATTTTCAAGATACGGCGGAACCTGTCCGACGCCGGATGCGGCGTTCCTTTGATTGAAAAGTTCCTTCTGCTGGAGCAAAATCACAGGCGGGAAGAACAGTACCGTCTTTTGTCCCAGCATAGGCTTTCCCTGCTGGAGGCATTGCATCAGGACCAGTACAAAATCGACTGCCTCGACTACCTGGTCTATGCCATGGGAAAAGAGGACAAAGAATCGATGAAATCTCAAAAAATAAAATGTAGGAGGAAACGACCATGAACATGAACTTGATTTCAACAACCCCACAAAAATTCTGTTTGGCAGCGGGAAGCTGAACGAACTCGGAAGCCAGCCCTTGCCCGGAAAAAAAGGCGCTGCTTTTGATGTCCGGCGGCAAATCCGCAAAGGTGAGCGGCGCCTATGACCGCACTCTGGAGCAGCTTCATAAAGCGGGCGTCGAGGCGGCGGAATTTGCTAAGGTTATGGAAAACCCTGTCAAGGAAATGGTAATGGAGGGCGCTGCCTTTGCCAAAGAGAACGGCTGTGATTTCCTTGTCGCACTGGGCGGCGGCGCTGTGCTGGATTCCGCTGTGGCTGTGGCGGCCATGGCAACCAACCCCGGCGATCTTTGGGACTATGTGAACGGCGGCACCGGAAAGGGCAGCCCCCTTATAAATCCCGGCCTTCCGATTGTGGCCATCACCCTTACCGCCGGCACAGGCTCGGAAGTCAACTGCTGGGGCGTAATCTCCAACCTGGAGACCAAAGAAAAGATCGGCTTCGGCTACCAGGAACTGACTCCGTCCTCGCTGTGGTAGACCCGGAGCTGATGAAAACCATTCCCGCAAAATACACGGCCTATCAGGGCTTTGACGCGCTGTTTCACAATACGGAAGTCATGATGTCTAACGGCGTAAATATCCTGAGTGAAACCATTGCGCTGTCCGCCATTGAGAATATCGCCAACTATCTGCCCCGTGCTGTAAAGGACGGAAACGACCTGGTAGCGAGGGAGCACATCGCCTATGGCAGCACTATGGCGGGGGATCGCCATGCAGTTGACCTCCACCACCGCGGAGCATTCCATGGAGCACGCGATGAGCGCCTATCACCACAACCCGCCTCACGGAGCCGGACTGATTATGATTTCCGTAGAATTTGCCCGGTACTTCATTGAGCGCCACGCCTGCGATGAGCAGCTTATCAAGATGGCCCGCGTGATGGAATGCCAAATGCCGACAAGCCGGAGGATTTCATTACGGCTCTTCAGCAGCTTCAAAAGCGACTGCGGCGTAGACGATCTGAAGATGAGTGATTACGGGATCCAGAAGGACGAATGCATGACGCTGGCCGTCAATGCACGGGAGACCATGGGCGGATTGTTCTTGGCAAATCCTCGCCCGATGTCCGATGAGGAGTGCGCGGGCATTTTTGAAAAGGCTTACCGGTAAGGATAGCTGTTTGCAAAGCTGTGAATCTTGTTGAATGAAAGGATATTTTGATATGGCTGTCATTGAAAACCAGACATTTGACGCTGAACGAGCCCTCTACGGGATTGACGGCCTCCTCCTAAAAAAACTGCTCCTTTGACGGGCTTACGGACGGGGAGAGCGCCTTAAAGGAGAGCCGGAACGTGGAAGCGCAGCATTGCTTTTCAATCTGCGATACCCTTTCTGGCACGACCACGGCATTACGATCCGGGACTGCGAGCTGACGGATAAATGCCGGGCGGCGTTGTGGTATTCCGGCCATATCGTCATTGAGAATACCCAGCTCCACGGCATCAAAGCACTGCGGGAATGCAGCAACGTCAGGATGCGGGGCTGCGACGTCGTTTCCCCCGGAATTTGGCTGGTCTGTCGGGGGATCGAGATGGAGGACTGTGACGCCGAGAGCGAGTATTTCATGATGCGTTCTTGCCAATCTGCATTTTACGGATGTGCGCATGAAGGGAAAATATTCCTTCCAGTACATTGAAGATTCGGTTTTTGAAAACTGTACCTCGATACCAAGGACGCCTTTTGGCACGCCAAAAACGTCATCGTCAAAAAAACGCTGTTGTCAAGGGCGAAATATCTGGCCTGGTACTGCGAGAATGTCACTTTTCAAAACTGCAAGATTATCGGCACACAGCCCCTGTGCTATTGCAAGAACCTGAAGCTCATCGGCTGCGAGATGATCGGCTGCGACGGCTTTGAACGCAGCGAGGTGGACGCCGCCATCACCACGCCGGTACTCAGCATCAAAAACCCTTATGCCGGGGACTATAACCGTGCTTACTTGCTGGTGAAATCATCTGGGACGACCTGGACGCCAAGGGAAAATCGTCATCAGGCAGGGCGCCTATGAAATGGGCAGGAAAATCCGGTAGAGGGCGGACTTATAGAGTTACAGAAATTTTTAGCGTATATGAACGCCGGGGAAAGGCGTCTGGCGGCTTGGCCCACCAGTATATGGTCAAGCTGGCGTTTGAGGCGATGAAGGTTACCGCCGTTCTCAATCAGGGATATCACGAGCCGGAAGAAATCTTTGTCATCACCAAGCTTCCTACCAACCAGTTTGCCAATGCGGAGGAAGCCGTTGACGAAGCGCTTGACAAGCTGGATATTGAATATATCGATATGATGCTGCTCCATCATCCCGGAGACCATGATGGAAGCGTACCAGGCGATGGAGCAGGCGGTGGAGGAAGGAAAAATCTGCTCCATCGGCCTATCCAATTGGTATGTGGAGGAGACGGAGTTTTTGCCCCAGGTAACGATTACGCCTCGCACTGGTGCAGAATGAAATTCACCCCCTATTACCAGGAAAACGACGTAATCCTTTTATCCAGGAAAAAGGGGATCGTTGTGCAGGGCTGGTATCCCTTCGGAGGACAGAGGCACGGCGGAACTGCTCGGGGACGAAGTGATCTCGAAATCGCCGAAGTGCACGGCGTAACATCGGCGCAGGTCATCGCCTCCGCTGGAATCTCCAAAAGGGTGTGGTGGTGATCCCCGGTTCCGGCAATCCGAGCATATCCGGGAGAACATCGCCCTTTTTGATTTTGAACTGTCGGCGGAAGAAATGAAGCGGATCGCCGCCCTGGACAAACGTGAAAAGCACGACTGGTACTGATATTTCAGAAGAAAAGCGGCGGGGGACCGGCCGCTTGTTTTTCTTTTGGCCTTTTTTGTTGTATAATACAAACAGAACAAAGTGGATCGAATGAAGGAGGATATGTTCATGAAAGTTATGCTTGTCAATGGTAGCAGCCATATACATGGCACTACGATGAAAGCGCTGGAAGAAATGGTGCGGATTTTCGAAGAAGAAGGGATTGAGACAGAGATTATCCAATGGGCAGCAAAACCGCTTTGCCGACCGTATTCAGTGCAATGCCTGCCGGAAAAGCGGTGAATGTGTGTTCAAAGACGATGGCGTCAATGAATTTGTAGAAAAGGCACGGATGCAGACGGGTTTGTCTTTGCCACCCCTGTATATTTTGCCTATCCAAGCGGGCGGATTTTTTCCTTTTTGGACCGTGCGCTTTTTACAGCAACGGAAGCTATGAAGCGTTCCGGTTTAAGCCCGGCGCCGCGATAGCTGTTGCCCGCAGGGGGAGGAACGACGGCAGCGCTGGATGCGTTAAATAAATATTTTGGGATTGCCCAAATGCCTACTGCCGGTTCTACATATTGGAACATGGTGCATGGACTTTATGGAGAGGAAGCGTCTCAGGATGAAGAAGGTATGCAGACTATGCGGAACCTTTGCAAGAAACATGGCTTGATGATGCGGTGTTTTGCGGTGGGGAAGAAGCACGGCATTCCATATCCTCAAACGGAAACCAATGCCTGTACCAATTTTATCAAAAGGGATAATCAGCAAAGATAAAATAGACGTCTGGTATGCTGGAGGTGATAACAGTAAAAGCAAAGACAGATTAGCTGGACAAAGTGAATTTTTGCCGATTTTATTTTAATGAACATTACTAATTGCTATTGTATGCAAGGAGAGTCCTTTTTCGTAAGAGGAAAGATGCTTCTTATATCTTCGGAGAGTATTACAGAGCCGATATGATAGAGTATTAAAAAGGCAGACAGCAAGGATCTATATCCTAAGCTGCCTGCCTTTTTCACACTGCGATGATTCGTGCATCTAGTAATTCTGCCCCTTTGAATCAAATCATGACAGCTAAACAAGGTGATAAGCGACATGATATAATCGATCATTTCTTCCGGGACTCTTTTTGCTCCGGACTCCAGCCATTTTCGTGTAATGCTGTTGATCAGCCCCATTTTACCAACGGCGGAATACTTATCTTTTTATCGTATCAGTTGGAAGGCTGGATGTCCAATGATCTTTTTGGTATCAAGTAGGCTAAACAGCACAGGCAGGTTTTCAAAACGTTCCTCCTCCATTTCCTTCTCAAAAACTGATAAAAAGTGATTGAACAAAAATTCCCGCAGCTTTCTCTCATCCGTACCTGATAAGTTTGGAAAAACATTTTCAATCAAATCATCGGATAGTTCGTCAACCAGTGCATCAATGACGTCGCTGATCGAATTAAAATTCCGGTAAAACGATGCTCTCGCAACACCGGCTTTCTTTATGATGTTTGTAACCGTTATTTCCATATACATTTTTAGCCATCAATTTCATAAAAGCGCAGAAAAAGAGCCTGCTTCCCATATGGGCGGCAGGCTCTTGCAATTTTTATCGGATAAGGAGCCATTTCCATATGACGCATCTCCGCCCAAATGTCTTGAGAATGGTTGGCATTGTTTGGTATAATAAAGAAGAAAAATTATTTTAAACTTTTATTTTCAAAAATGAACGGATTTTAGCCTGCCGGTCGTATTAGAGATGGAAACAGAAAATACTTCCCATATACTATCCATAATCAAGGAGGCTAAAATGTATGCGAAACAGGGAATCAAAAAGGCAGTCGTTGGTATTTTAGCGGTGTCTATGGTGGCGTCTGTTGAGCAGTCAGCGCCTTTGCAGCCGGTACGGGTAGAAATTTTGCCGATGCAGACGGTAACGGCGTTCTGTGATAATTACCCGTGGAGCAGACTGTAAGCCGGGCGGCGGGCGCTTTTACAAAAAGGCAGTGGTCAGAATTTTGTTGATGCAGACAATGACGGTATCTGCGACAACTATGCCGTGGGACAGGCAACAGGTCAGAAACGGGTCAGGAAACGGCCTCCTCCCAAAATCGCGGGCAAAATTATGTCGATGAAGATAACGATACCGTCTGCGACAACTACGATCCAAGCCGGACAACAGGCCGGGGAATGGGCGTTGCCCGAAATGGACTCGGCTGGAACTTTGTTGATGCAGACGGCGACGGCGTCTGCGATAATTTGGGGACAGGGCAAGGAAGGCAATATCGCGGAGGACGCAATCAATAAGCAGGTGTGGATACAATGCGGAGCGAGCAGGAGGTAAACAGGGCAATCGAACAATATTCCGATATGGTTCGGCGGCTTTGCCTGATTCATTTGAAAATGATGCTGATACCGAGGACATATTTCAAACCGTGTTTTTGAAATATGCCCTCAGTTCCGCTGCGTTTGAAAGCGATGAGCACGAAAAGGCGTGGCTCATCCGTGTTACCATAAACGCCTGTAAAGATCTGCTCAAAAGCCTTTTCATCGCCGCACTGTACCGCTGGATGAAATTTTGGAACAGCCTGCAGAGATGCGGGAAGACCATAAGGAAGTTCTGGAAGCGGTATTATCGCTCCGCAGAAATACCGGGAAGTCGTATATCTACATTACTATGAAGGATATACCGCACCGGAAATCGGAAAAATTTTAGGGAAAAAGGCAAACACAGTCTATACACTCCTGACCCGTTCCAGGCAGCTGCTCCGGGAAAAAGCTGGGAGGTGACGAAGATGGATGAACGGATCAAAGAAGCCTTTGAACAGGTACAGGCGGAAAGCGGATTAAAAGACAGAACGAAAGCGTATGTTTCAGAAAAACCGAGGGTTACCGGAGAAAAGGAACGGCAAAATATAAAGTCCTTGCCTCTGCTTTCGCGTGCGTAGTTTTGCTGCTGTTTGGCGGTTACTGGCTGTATTTTACGCCGACGGTTGAAATCAGCATAGACGTTAATCCGTCGATAGAACTGGGCGTCAACCGCTTTAACCGCATCGTTTCTCTGGAAAGTTATAATGAGGACGGGCAGGCATTGCTCGATTCTTTGGATAAAATATATGGACTACTCCGATGCGGTCACTCAAATTATTGAGAGTGAGGATATTACGTCGCTGCTCTCCAACGGCGAGATCATGACCATTGCCGTTATAGGGAGGACAGCACACAGTCTGAAAAGAGGTCCTTGCTACGGTGCAATCCTGTACTTCCGGAAAGAGCAACACCTATTGCTACGCCGCCCGTACAGAAGAAGTACAAGCGGCGCATGAAACCGGCCTTTCCTACAGGAAATACAGGGGCGTATTTGGAGCTGCAGGAACTGGATCCCACGGTTACAGTCGAGCAACCAAACCATGACCATGCGGGAGATCAGGGAGCGGATATGGGAACTATCGGGCGATGGCGACAGTGAAACACAGCCTTCCGGCAACGGCCATGGACAGCAGGGAATGGGAACGGCCAGGGCCAGCAGAACCGTTGGGGAAGGACAAATATACCATGATGTCGTGTGTTTCTTGGCGGGACTCTTAAGGGACAATAGAAGGGGTGACCAAATGTGGCTGATAGCGGCAATCCTGTCTTCCTTTTTTCGCTTAAAACTCAACATCCGTCCTGGCCAAGTGCGGGATCAAAAAATAGATTCAGACATTGCGACGGCACTTCGGACAATCGTGGTTTTGATTTGTTCTGGCTTATGGTTCTTGTCGTCGACTCTGTGGCACAATCACGCAGACCCAGCCAAAGTCATCGCTGTTTTAATTTTATCAGGCGGGGCTGCGGGTGCGTCCTGGCCTTCATTGTTTAGAGCGATTTTGACTGGACTCTTGCCTTGTATAGTAAATATTAACAGCCGCATTCGCTTGCGTACTGAATCGAGTCGCTGGATCACGTTATAATAAACTGTAATATTGTATCAGAGGTAAGAAAATGATGGAAATCAAAATAATCGACGCCCAGCATAAAGAGAATATTAACATCCCCGATCAGCCGTTTTTTCTTTGTTTGGGCGAATGATTCCAAGCTATACGGATGGAACCTGAAGCTATGGCGTCGAAAGATTTTCACATGAAACCTTGATGTGTTTTCCAGAAGAAAGCTACGACTATGACGCTATGTGTAAAAATAGTATTTTTATCGGCGCTTATGACGGCGATATTTGCATCGGTCTTGCTATTATGCAGCACGCTTTCTTCGAATATATGTATGATTTAAAGGTCAATGAAGAATATCGCAGAAGAGGCATTGCAAAACGACTGTTGGATAAAGCCGAGGAGATTGCTCTGGCTGAAAAGTATATCGGCATCTATACGCAGGGCAGGATAACAATTTAGGAGCGTGTCTGTTCTATATCCAGTCTGGCTTCTGCATTGGGGGCTTCGACTCCAATAATCAAGGGACAAAACAAGAGGGAAAGGCGGATATTATTTTTTACCGCGATTGCTGAACCACAACGCAGGATTCCTGTATAAAGCAAAAACAGCACCCGGGCTGATTAAATCGGCCCGGTGCTGTCTGTCTCTAGCAGGGATTACAGATGGTATTCCATGGGATAGGTGAGGTAGCAGTGGGGATCCAGCTGGTCGCAGGTTACATAGTAAACCCGGAGCCGCCAGTAGTCTGGGAATACGGTTGACGACTGTGGCGCAGGTATGCTCTACCGTGGCGGGCTTCACCACATGGAATTCCGTGTTGGGCTCGCCGGTGAGCCACCAGTCGCACATATCGCCGTCGTCCGGGCCATAGACCTTGCCGATGGTTTCCTCTTCAATGGTAATGCCCTGCATGGTCTCGATGGTGACGACTGCGGACATACCGATGCAGTTACCAGCTGGGATAGTCTTGCCCAGGTGGAACTGTATACATCGTGATCCACCCACATAGGGAACGTGCTTCTGATCAATGCTCTTGATGGTTAGGCCCAGCTTGTTGCAGAGGGCTTCGCTGGCGTTCCAGGCATAAGAGGGCTCAAACTCCGCCGGATGGGCGATCTGCGCCTCAAATTCCTCTTTGGTCAAATCAGCCGTGCGCTTTGGCCAGGGCCAAACTCGTAGTCCTCACGTTATAGCTGTAAGCGCCTTTAATCTTGGTAAGCTTGTTTGCAGCCGCTGGCTACCATGGCCACCATATTGATCCAGAAAATATCCTGCATACCAGAGCCGGTGATGGTGCAGTTGTTTCCTTGGCCAGCGCGTCCAGACGGTTGATCTGGGCGGCAGAAGTAGTCCAGGGATAGATGGCTTCCTCGCAGGTGGTGATGACGTTGACGCCGCGGGAGACGCATTTCTCCACGTGATCGTAAATATCCCCGATAAAGCTGAACAGGGTGACGATGGCCACGTCGGCATCGCACTCGTCCAGGACCTTGTCCGCATCATTGGAGATGATGATGCCGGTTTTCACCCCCAGGCCCGCATAATCGCCCACGTCCATCCCGACAACTTCGGGGTTCACGTCGATAGCGCCTACGATCTGCGCGCCGTGCTCATACAGATAACGCAGGGTATACTTTTGCCATTTTCCCGCATCCATACTGGACAACCTTTGATTTTTTCATGATTTGCTGCCTCCTTTAAGTAATTTGACGTTTTCCTGATAGGAAAAGAACATCAACCCGCCTTTTCCTATTCTAATTGTTAGGTCTAAACCCTCATGCGGAAGGAGAGTCAAGAGAAGTTGTGAAACTTTTTAGCAAATTTTTTATTTTCGGAAGGTTACCGGTACCTGCAGCCGCAGGAACATACGGCGGGGTCGCTATCAAATACGTTGAAGCCGGCCATTACTTCGCAGATATAGTCCCCGGATACATGGTAATTCATCTCCTGGCAATGTTCCCGCAGCAACTGAGCGCAGCGCACTTCGTTGTCGTAGTTATCCAGATAGATACAGGCATACATGCCGCTTTCCACCACCTGCAGGCTGGGCGGTTCCCTTCATTCCAATCGCCGGTGAAAATAAAGATACGGTCTGCTACAAAAACAGCCGTCCAGGAAATTTTCCCGGAGAATGGAGGTGCCGATGTTGTAAGAATGGATTTGCGGGAATCCCTCGCTTTCCAGCTTCAGGCGCAGCTCCCGCAGCACTTTCTCATAGCTGTGGACGTCGTCCTGATAAAAGTTGTAGGAGCAGGGGATCCCAGGCAAAGCGTCGGTCAATGTATTCCAGGGAGAAGGTACCTGTAGACGGGGATTTCCGGTACCGCTCGATGGATAGGATCGCCTGTTCCACGGCGTCATGCTGGGCTTTGAGCTGGCGCATCTGCTGGTGGATCTGTTCATTCTTCTGGGAGAGCAGCTCCTCAATCAGGGAGATGTCTTCTTTCTGCAGTACCTGGGTGATCTGGGCCGAGGCTCATGCCCAGCTCTTTTCATGTAGGCGATCATCTCCAGCCGGGCGTTTTGATTGATGTCATAATAACGGTAGCCGGTCTCGGATCGATATACCGCTTGAGCAGCTCTTTTTCGTCATAAAAGCCGAAGAGGGGCACGAGACCGGTTCATGGCAGCCATCTTCCTGATGGGAATGAGGCCTTCCTTCATAAGCGTCCCTCCTAAAACTCTCATCTTAATACAGAGTTTAACACCTTATATTATAAAAAGCAAGCAGATGTATAACACAGCCGCTCGGCAGGCGTTGACGCGGTTTATATTTTTTATTACAATATTCATACAAGAAAATAAAATATTCTCTCTATAAGCAGGATATTGTCAGAAAAGGCAGTGGATGAAATTGAAAAGGATTATGGATTGGATTCGCAGCCATAAAAAAGGCAGGCCATTTTTATCGTAATTGTGCTGGCTGTGATTTTTTGCATCGGGGATAGCCGTGGCTGTGATGCTGGGAATCAAAGGCGGATCGGAAGAACTTTCCGGAAAAGCGCCAGAGAAAACGGCGGTTTCAGCAGAAAATGAGCCGGCGGATATCGGTACTGCCATTTACAGCAGTGCAGGAACAAACACAACAAACAGATGCTTGGGCGCTGAAAGTACCCTCTTCAGATTCTGAAGCAAAAGAGGGTCAAACCAGGAGCCTGGCGCCAGTTCAAAACAGCGACGGCTTCCAAAGAGACCGCACATCCCTCCTATACGGATACAGTTACAGACTCCGGACAGTACATCTCATTCTTCCAGCCACGTAACCTCCCGGCCGAATGATGACGGATCATCCGTCCAGTGGAACAGAAGGGGAGAAACGCCGCATGTTCATACGTGGGTATCTGTAGGCCCTGAGAACAGCGGGCATATGGAATATGGGGCGGAATGCCGCATACATGGGGCGAACGGGAAGAACCGATGTTCTTTTTTCGAACACTGGAATGACTTATATCTCCATCAAGCGGCGGATGGCTGTATGTCCAGCTGGGGACCGGCTTCAACCTGGCGTATAAATACTGTTCAGGATGCGGCGAAGAAGTCATAACGGGACATGTGCATGACTTTGGCACAGTGGAAAAGCAGGTCTACTTTGAAAGGTGACATGTGAATGCGGAATGGCTTTTACAGGAGGAAAGCACGGCGCTGGAATCCTGAAGACCCATGCAGACATCTATACAAGCCATGGATATCCAAGAGAGGAGCATGACACCTATCAATCCGAACAGGAGGCATTACGCGGTACGAGGCTACAAAAACCCGTACCTGCGGCTGGCATCCGGTCGATGACACCCCGGTTTATTAACCGCAGAAAAGAGAAGCAGACATAAACAGCTTTTGATTTTTTCATTGTCATCTGCCCAAAAGGATATTTGATGATGACGGGATATTATATTTATTGCGCGCCGAAAGCTTTGTATCAAGAAATTCCCTCATAACTGCAACCGCCGACTGATTGCTCCCATCGGCTGTACGGCATGTAGTTTCACTATTTTACTATGGTATACCTGGTACTTCTTGCTCTTCCATTCTGCTTTAACAGATTACTTTTTACCAATTTTTTCAGGATTCTGACAGCAGCAGATGAACTCACCCAAGCAATCTGATTCTATCATTTCTGTAACAGCTCCATGTAACCAAGCGTATTCCAATACTTTTTCTCCTCTGGCACTGGTTTGTACATCATCGGAATTGTTTACCAACGGTTCTGAGGGAAGTACCGAATTACTGCCCTTTTATATTTTGCGTTAATATTCGGCAGTATGATTTTGAAAGCATTTTTCGAGGTTTCACCGCTTTGATTCTGGGAAGTCATCCTCCAAAAAGGGATTTTGAGGATGACTGGGGTGTTGGTACCCACGCCCAGCTCCAAAAATAAAATATGAAGATTTTGATGCCGCCGGATGAAATCATCATAACGATTGGAAGCCGCATACCAGCCATCGTCCTGCACAAAGGTTATATCGCAGCGCAGATTCATGGCCATAGGAGTGCCGCATACCGGGCATTTGGGGATCAGCTCCGATGGAATCTTCATATCCGTTTGCTCAGCTACCATCTGCCGGACTGTTGCCTCATGATCAAAGGATAGAATCCGCCGGAATACATATCCTGCCTCGTTAGGGTGCATAGTGCAAAAAGTAATGAAATCCATGAAATAGTATCATGGAACCTTTGTGGGAGAATTATTTTCCGGAAAGGCACGGAATGAGCTTGCCGGAGCAATACGCGGCCGGGGAGCGTTTCGGGGGATTCAAAAAAGTGGGATCTGATATTTCGGTATCGAACAGCACAACGGATTGGAATATGAAGACGAGGAGGATAGAAGTCCTGGAACAAATTTGTTATGACCTTCATTTCGAAATGAGATGCCATCTATTATACATAATAAAGCGCATGTCATGAAGAATGGGAAGCGGGCGGTTCGAAAAAGTTCAGTCATTTTGAAAGGGCAACCGCCCGTGGATCCCCGATAAGAACAGGCAGGCTTTGGACAGCCGGGGAGGGTTTGATTTTTATATCTACAAGAGAAATGCCGTGCTGCTGTATTTTATTCTGCAGGAGAAAGCAATTATAAAGGAAACTATGCGGCGCCATGCTGAAGCTGCTCATCAAGCCCTATGAATGCCACATGATCGACTTTCTCTGCGATGCGGGGAATTATTTCGAGATGACGCGATTTTGCCCCATGGAAAGGATGGGTACTGTTGATCCTGTCGGAGGACGATTCCATCTTTTCACAGGCGTGCAAGGATGTCCTAAGCGTCATCATGCAGCACCCTGACGTTGTCACAAACCTGACTGGTGGGCATCTGGCGATGTTTGAGTAAAAACGCAGAGAGAGGCTGTTCCTCTGACCTGCGTTTTTTATTCAAACATCCTTTGGATATACAATGCCGGTGCTGTATACGGGAGTTATCTCAGCTTCCAGCTGGCGCTTTGCCGCTGCAGCTCCACCATCCGGCGGAACAGTCCGCCCTTTTCCATCAGCTCTGTTGGGGGACCCCTGTTCCGCCGCTTTGCCGTCGGCTAGGACAACGATTTTGTCCGCTGCCTCCACGGTGCGCATCCGATGGGCGATCACCAGTACCGTTTTGCCGGCAAGCAGCCGAGACAGCGCCGCTGCACCTTTGTCTCGTTTTCCACGTCCAGGGACGCTGTGGCTTCATCCAGCAACACGATGGGCGCATTCTTTGAGCAGGGCTCGCGCAATGGAGATGCGCTGCCGTTCCCCGCCGGAGAGCTTGGCTCCGTTTTCCCCGATGGGGCGTGTCGTAGCCCTTTGGGCAGCTGCGGACAAACTCGTCGCAGTTGGCGGCTTTGGCGGCGGCAAGCACTTCCTCGTCGTCGGCCCCGTGTTTGCCGAGACGGATGTTCTCCATCACCGTGTCGTCGAACAGAACCACGTCCTGAAAAACCATGGAGTAATCGCTCAACAGCACTTCCGGGTCCACCGTGGAGATATCCACGCCGCCCACCTTAATAGAACCTCTGGTGACGTCCCACAATCTGGCGGCAAGCCGGGCGCAGGTACTCTTGCCGGAGCCGGAGGGGCCGACCAGCGCCGTGATTTCGCCCTTCTCTGGCGTTAAAGCTGACGTCTTGCAGGACGTCCTTTTTGTCATAGGCAAAGCCCACATGGTCGAACACGATATCGTGGACGTTCGGCTTGAAGGCTTCCGCCCCTCCGCCGCAGGCGTATCGTAATCTCATTCATGCGGTCGGCGGACACCTGGGAGACGAACATCTCCGCGATCAGCGCCAGGCTCTGGTCGAACGGCGCGTAGATGCGGGTGATGACCAGTAGAAACAGGAACAGCAGCATAAAGTCGATCTGCCCGGAGAGGATCAGGCTTGCTCCCGCAAGAATGGTCGTTGCCACACCCAGCCGCATGATGACACTGGCGGCGTTGACAAACAAGCCGGTGGAAAGCTCGCCTTTGATCATGACCTTTTCGTGGTCATCAATTTTCTGTTAAGTCCTTCCAGATACCGCTCCTCCTGATTGGTGGCGCGGATCTCCCGCACATTTCTCCAATGCCTCCTGAATGCCGTCGGAGACCCGGACAGCCTGCTTTTTTCGTCCGCTCGGAGGCGCGGGCGGCCAGCTTCCTGCTGCCGAACAGCAGGCCGAAAGCCACCGGCACGCCCCACAGGCAGGCTAGCAAGGCGCCAATCGTACACCAGCAGGCATACGGCGATGAGCGCCGTGGAAATATAGGCGCCGTACAGGTACCCCAGCACATGAGACCAGACATGCTCCATGCGGTTGACGTCGCCCATGATGGTCTCGGTGAGGTCGGCCAGATCCCGCTTGCCGAAATAGCCCAGGGGCAGCTTGCGAAGGCGCTCCGCCAGGCCTAGGCGGGTTGTCTTTACCTCGCCGTACACAAGGCCGTAGGTCGCCTTATACTGCTGCAAATGGGTAAGAAAGGACAGCAGGACAAATAAAACGGTCAGGCCGATGGGAAGCCAGACGCCGGGCAGCGGGCTGCCGCCGGTCAGCGTCCCCATAAAGCCGGACATCATCAGGTACAAAACGCCGATGCCGACCATGACGACCAGATTGACGATCACCGTCCAGAAGGCGCCTTTTTTTGGTGTTTTTCAGGCCCTGATCGGTCAGGGCGTATTTCCGCTGGAATTTTTGCTGAACATTTACTCCGCCTCCTTGTCGCCGGTGGAACCGCCTGTCAGCTTCCACTGCACCGCCCGGTTGTAATCCGCCCACATCCGGGCGTACAGGCCGCCCGCAGCGTGAGCTCCTTTGTGCGTCCCCTGCTCGGCAACGCGGCCTTCCTCCAGAACGATGATCTTATCCGCCCCCACCACGGTGGACAGGCGGTGGGCGATCATGATGACGGTCCGGCCCCGGGTCAGCACGGCGAAGGCTTTCTGAATTAGGACCTCGTTTTCGGGGTCGGCAAAGGCTGTGGCCTCGTCCAGTACCACGATGGACGCGTCCTTCAGAATCGCCCGGGCTAAAGCAATACGCTGCTGCTCGCCGCCGGAAAGGTAGGTGCCCTCGTGCCGATCTGCGTGTCCACGCAGTCTGGCAGCTTTTTCGAGGATATCCCCGCACTGGGCGGCTTGCAGCGCCTCCAGCACCTGCTCCCCTTGTGGCTTCCGGACGGGAAGCCCGGACATTTTCCAGAATGGAAGCCTTAAACAGCCGGCTGTTCTGAAATACAAAGGCTACCTGATCCATCAGCACATGGGGATCGATCCGCTTTACGTCCACGCCGCCGACTTCCACCGTGCCGGAGGTGGCGTCCCAAAAGCGAGGGATCAGGCTGGCAGCTGTGGTCTTGCCGCCGCCGGACGGGCCCACCAGCGCCACCGTCCGCCCCGGCTGCGCTGTGAAGGAAACATGGGACAGGGCGGGGGACGTCCGAACCGTCATAGGTAAAGCTTACATCCCTGAACTCCACCCTGTTGTCACGGGGCTTCTGCGGGTGGGCAGGCGACTGCAGGCTGGGGGGGCGTCCATCACCTGATCGATGCGCCCCAAAGCGGTATGCGCCAGCATCGTCCCGGCAGAAGCAAACATGATGGGCCAGCGCCGTAGAGATGATAGCGGAGAATACCGCATAGAAAACAAAATTTGTGATGAACCCGGCGAAATCTGCCTGCGGCCAGCGCGCCTGGGCGCAAGGAACAGCGCCGACGGGAACCAAAACACAAAACGCGCCCTTCGGTGAACGTTAGATTGATGGATTGGGGAACGCGGCACATCCTTGTCCTGATAGTATCCGGCCTTGGCTGCTGTAATCCTCAATGGCCTTCTTTGAACGCTCTTGAAGGAATAGACGGTCTGCTGAAAAATCTTGACCACCGGAACGCCACGCACATACTCCGTACCCGCCTTGGTCATGCGGTCCTGCGCCGCCTGGTACTCCGCCATCAGCTTGGCGTTCTTGCCCCCCATCATGGAGAACATGGCCACCATGGAGATCACCGCCGCCAGCAGGCAGGCAGCGCCCATCCGCCAGTCAAAGAGGAACATCATCACCAGCATGGCATAAACAGGGTGATGTGCCCACGATGTCCGCCAGATTGTGCGCCAGCAGCGTCTCGGTCTCCGCGGCGGCCGCATCCAGCCGGCTGCGGATCAGACCGGACGCATTGGCATCAAAGAAGCCCAAAGGGGCCTGCATCACATGGGCCACGCCCCGCTTGCGGATGTTGGCCGCGGTGCGAAACGCCGCCAGGTGCGTACACATCAGGCCTGAAAATACAGGACGATGCCGCCCACCGCAAAGGCAAAGGCCAGCCAGCCCCAGCGGGTAACGTTTTGTGCCCGCGTCCAGTCCGGTGCGACGGCGATCAGGTCGCGCGCGGCCAGCCAGATACAGAGGTACGGGCGCCATGCTCAGCAGCATAGCAACCGCCGACAGAGCCAGGCCCAGGAAGGTCAGCCCCTTGTGGCCGCCTGCATAGACGGAGCAGAGCGCCACATCATTCTTTTTTGTTTTTCACAAAAACAACCTCCTTATTGGTTAGTTTGGCTAACTTTAATGCAAAAAAAGGGGGAATACGATGTCCCATCAATTCATCGTTACTGCCGACCATCCGGCTGTATAGAAAGTGCGGAACTGTGTCACGTCCCGGTGCGCCTGCTCCCGGGGCATATCGTGGATCACAATTTCAAACAGTCCGTTGAACATGCCGCTGGCGATGATATGGCAGAGGGATTGATCCAGCTGCGGGATTTCTTCCCCAGCCGGCGCAGCACCTCCATGTATTTAGAGGGTATATTCCACCTCTACCTCCACCATGTTGTGGACAAAATGCTCGTAGCTGGTTCCTTCCGCCCCGCAGAGCAGCAGCTTTACCGGCTCCCGATGCTGGCAGATGTAGTCCACCATCCAGTACATAATCACCGGAGGCTTCGCCCATGTGCGCCGGCTGCTCCTTTTCCGGCAGATCGGCAAAGCCGGTCTGGGCTTCCATGAACCGGCCCATCAGGGCGGCAGCGTGCGGCTCCACGATCGAAGCGAACAGTGCCTCCTTGCTGGAAAAGTAACCGTAAAAGGCGCCGGTGGTCACGCCGGCGTTCTTGACGATCTGCCGCAGGGAAGCGCCGAGGAACCCCTTCTCGGAAAATTCCTCCAAAGCGGCCTGCTGTATTTTCTCTAAGGTATCGGATGACTTTTCTTCCATATCGGCCTCCATATAACAGTGTTATGTAACGATGTTATAATATATCTTGACAAAGGTTTTGTCAAGAGGAAATTATGATGATGAGGTAAATAGGCAAGTCCTTTTGCCTGCTTTCGGCACATAAAGCAAAGACGGAGAGCCGCAGAATATGCGGGGCCCCCGTCTTTGCATATCATGATCATTTTCCGGTTTTGTTTCTATTCCGTTGCAGGGAAGAGAGGTCATGCTGTGCAGGCTGATCCCCAGCGTGGAAAGGTTGTGCAAGGTCGCCGATACGGAGGGGCGGCAGCAGCCCGGCAACCCCCAGGGCGATCAGCCCTCCATTGAACCCGAGGACAAAGCGGTAAAATATTGCGGATGCGGCTGTTTAACGCCATGGCAAGCTGCCGCAGCCGCACCAGCTCCCACAGGCTCTCCGCCGCAATGGTGACGTCGGCGATCTCCTGCGCAATGGCGGCGCCGTCGCTGACGGCGATCCCGGCGTCCGCCCTTCGGACAGAGCCGGGGAATCGTTGATGCCGTCTCCCACCATGATGACGGTATGCCCCTGCGCCCGCAGCGCCGCTACATAATTTGCCTTATCCTCCGGCAGCACTCAGCACAGAAATCATCGACCCCGATATGGGAAGCAACCGCTTGGCCGTGCAAGCCGGCTGTCGCCGGTCAGCATAACGGCCTTTTGTATCCCGAGCCTGCGCAGGGCGGCAAGAACGTCCTGCGCTTCCTCGCGCTGAGGATCAGCGATGCAGATGACAGCGCCAGCTGCCCGTCGATTGCCAGGTACAGATGGGAGCATTCTAAAGGCAGGGCGTCGAATTGTTCCTGTTCCCCGGCGGGAACCGTACAGCCTTCGTCCTCAAAAATGAAGTGGGCGCTGCCGATGAGCACACGCTCCTGCCCGACAGAGCTGGAAATCCCATGCGCCACCAGATAATTGACCTTGAGTGGAGTCCTCGTGCTTGAGATCCCGGCGCTTTTGCCTCTTCCACAACGGCGTTAGCCATGGAGTGCGGAAAATGCTCTTCCAGGCAGGCCGCCAGCCGCAGCATCTCCGTTTCCCCTGTGCCCGCTGAAAGGGATTATCCGCACAACCTTAGGACAGGCACGGGCGAGGGTGCCTGTCTTATCAAACACAATGGTATCCGCCCGGGCGATGGTTTCAGAAACTTCCCGCCCTTCACGGTGATATGCTCCCCGGCCAGGCTTCGCGCATGGCAGACAGTACGGCAAGCGGCATGGCAAGCTTTAAAGGGCACAGGAGAAATCCACCATCAGCACCGATAAGGCGCGGGTAACGTTCGGGTCAGGATAAGGCTGAGCAGACTGCCCGCAAAGGTGTATGGCACCAGTTTGTCCGCCAGATTGGCCGCCTTGCTTTCCGCGGCCGACTTCATCTGCTCTGAGTGCTCAATCATGGCCACGATCTGGTCGTAGCGGCTCTGGCCGGAACTCTGCCGGACCTCTATCGTGCAGGCTCCCTCCGTGATGGTGGTCCCCGCATAGACAAGGCTGCCCGGCCGTTTGGCTGCCGGCAGGGATTCCCCTGTCAGCGAAGCCTGGTTGACCATCGCTTCGCCGTCTGTCACCATACCGTCCACCGGGATAACGCCGCCGACGCGGACTGCGATCCGGTCACCCGGCCGGATTTGGGATACCGGCGTCAGGACTTCGCCTTCCGGTGTGTTCAGCCATACCCTGTCCACATTTAAGGACATACACTGCGCCAGATCCTGCACCGATTTTTCCTGGTCCATTCCTCCAGAAGCTCCCCCAGCTCCAGCAGGAACATGACCGAACCCGCCGTGGCAAAATCCCGGCGGATAATGGACAGGCCGATGGAAACGGCGTCCAGCAGTTCCACCTTGATTTTATTCTGCCTCAAGCAGCGCAGGCCTTTGCGCAGAAAAGGGACGGCGTGCCACAGCACCCGGGCGATTCTCAAAGGTGTGGGCAGAAACAGGGTGCTTACGAGTTTCAGCGCCGCTTTGCCCACCAGCTTTTCCTCGAACTGGCGGTTGAGCATACGGCTGCTGTGCGCCGGCAGGGATACGCTCTGCTCCGCCTGTTTCCAGGAAAACTGCCGCACAGCCTGCAAAACCGTCTCCCTTGCTCCGGTATAGTACAGGATGACGCAGCCGGTGCGTTCATGCACCGTTACCCGGCTGGTCCAGCTCTGCTTTTGGAACCACGCTTCCAGCAGATCCGCCTGGCGCAGGCTCATTTCCTTCTGCTTCAGCCTGCATTGCAGCCGCATCCGTCCTCGGCTCTCGTGTATGATTACTGCATTCATTGAAAAACCTCCATGAAAAAGGGAGCCGCAGTCACGGCTCCCTTTGCTGCGGATGATTCATTCTTCCGGCTCTTTGTTTTCCTCATCGTTTTCGTCAGCGATTTCAGCCGCGGCTTTTTCCTCCGCTTCTTTCGCGGCCCGCTTTTCATTAATATCTGGCGGAGGCCAGGATATCCCCGGCGTTTTCCTGCACTGTGGCGACGGTTTTCATCGCCGAGATCTTTCATGCGCAGCCCCTGCGGCAGTATATGGGTATACGCCTTTTGGCATCCTTGCTGGAAAGCAGCTTGATCCCCACGGAACCGAACAACACGCCGCCAATAAAGCAGGCCAGTGTTTAATAAATACGCATATGAATCCATCCTTTCTTTTCTTTTACTTGTGCCTGTAGCCTGTAATGAGTACCATAACCATGCAGATCACAGCGCCCCATGCCCAAAACCGATGCTGTTTCACAGTAAAGCCTCCTTGCAATATCCCTTCTGTTTTTCATAGCCCGCAGCTAAGCAGCCACCCAGCAGACGCAGACTCCTCCAACCAGACCCCATCGGAACAGGCGCCCTCTTCCAGCCAGGTACCAAGCTCTGCGATCCCTTCCTCTTCGGAAACGTCCGCCAGCGAGAAACCATCCAGCAGTGATGCGCCTTCCGAAGATTCTTCCAGCAAAGACAGTTCCTCCGAAGCCCTTGGCCTGGAAGAATTTGACGCCTTCCTGGCAACAAGGTGAGCAGCACGTCTTCCGAAGCAGAGCAGGACAGCAGCACCGGCAATCCAGTTGTTTGGTGGGTCATCGGCGGCATTATCGTCGTAGCCATTGCGGGCGGCTGCGTGTGGTATTTCTGCTTTTTCAGAAAGGGTAAAAACCCCTTTCTGAAAAAGTAAGGGAAGGTGCGGGCAATGAAACTCAAAAAATCCTATCCCTTGTTTTAGCCGGTGTGATGGCGTTGTGCGTTACCGGCTGCGTCAACCAGCACCCGGAGGAAACAACCAGCACAAATGAAAGCAGGGAGGTTCGCCTGGCGGCGACCTCCCCGGCAGTGGTGCAGATCTGCAACCGGTTAGATTTAGATTTGGTCGGGATCTGTCAATCCACCAGCGACCTGCCGGAACGGTACGACGGGGTTACCACCGTGGGTATGGCCATGAACCCGGATCTGAGATCATCAAATCCCTCGACCCGGACTATCCTGTCCCCAGCCCCCTGCAAAACGATTTACAGCCCAAATACGCCTCCATCGGGGTCAGTTCTCTGTTTCTGAACCTGAAAAGCGTAGAAGGAATGTACGCATCCATTGAAGGACTGGGAGAAAAATTCGGCCGGGAGGAAGAAGCGGCTGTCATGCTGGAGGAATTCGATTCCTTTATGACGGAATTTGCAGAGAAAAACGCCGGTAAGGAATCCCCCAAGGTGCTGGTGCTTATGGGCCTGCCCGGTTCCTACATTATTGCAACCGACAACAGTTATGTAGGCAGCCTGGTCAAGCTGGCGGGCGGCACCAACGTCTACGGCGACGGGGACGGACAGGAATTCCTGTTCGCCAACACCGAGGATATGAAGACCAAGGAGCCGGACGTGATCCTCCGTGCAGCCCACGGCCTGCCGGATGAAGCCAGAAAGATGTTTGCGGAGGAATTTTCTACCAACGACATCTGGCAGCACTTCAAGGCGGTGCAGAAGGCCGGGTGTACGATCTGGACTCCAATCTGTTCAACATGAGCGCCAACTTCAGCTATGAGGAGGCGCTGAAAGCGCTTCAGCCTATGCTTTACGGCGAGGAATAGCCCTCACACAAAACACAAGGCGGCCGGGCTTTTCCCGTCGGGGGAATCCCGGCCGTTTTTCCAAAAAGGAGATTTTGCTTATGGTAAGCAGCCGAAAGAAAATCCTCTCCTTTGCCATCACCGCCCTGGGGCTGCTGGCGCTGTTCCTGGTCGCCGTTAATACCGGCAGCCTGAAGGTAACTCCCCTGGAGCTGTTCAAAGGACTCTTTATTGAATACAACGAAAACGTGGCGACCATTTATGATCTGCGGTTTCCCCGCATCCTCATCGCCATCTTCGGCGGCGCGGCAACCGCCGTATCCGGTGTCTTTTGCAGGCCGTGATGAAAATCCGCTGGCCGACCCCGGCATCATCGGCGTCAGTGGGAGCCAGCCTGACGGCGGTGCTCATTACCGCCTTTGTGCCGACTCTCTACTTTTTCACGCCTCTGTTCGCGTTTCTCGGCGGTATGGTGGCGTTCCTGCTGGTATACTCCCTTTCCTGAAGGGCGGGCTTTCAGCCCCTGCGGATTATCCTCGTGGGCGTGGCGGTCAACGCCATGTTTACCGGGCTCATGAGCGCCTTTTATTCCGGCGTTGCCAGCATTGTCAACGCCAACATCACCATGAAGACCTGATGATTTTCAGACGCTTTTGTCTATGTGGTCATCGGTCTGATCGCTTCCGTCTTTGTGATGGGGCATGCAACCTGTTGGCGCTGGAGGACAAAACGGCCCGTTCTTGGGCGTGAACGTCACAAGAAGCCGTATCGTCATTTCGGTGATTGCAGTGCTGCTGGCGAGCATTTCCACCGCCGTCATCGGTCCCCCATCAGCTTCCTGGGGCTCATTGTCCCCATATTGCAAGACTGCTGGTGGGGAGCAATCATAAGGTGCTGGTACCGTATTCCATCCAGCTGGGAGCGTTCACCCTGCTGCTGGCGGACACCCTGGGCGTACCATCGCGGCGCCCTATGAGATCAGCGCGGCCATCATCATGTCGGTGATAGGCGGCCCATTCTTTATCCTGCTGCTTAGGAGGTCGAAGCAAAGCTATGGACAATAACGTGTTTACTGTCAAAACCTTTCCTTGCCTGGCAAGCAGCAGGTGCTGAAACATCTCGACCTGAGCTGCACGAGGGAAAAATCACTACTTTTGATTGGCGCCAACGGCTGCGGAAAGAGTACTCCCTTTCAACCTGATGACGAAAAATCTCGCCCGGACGAGGGGGGAAATCCTTCCTGCAGGGCGGCGATATTGTCGGGATGCGGCTCAAAGACTTTGCAAAAAGAAGTCTCTATCGTCCACCAGTACAACACCGCGCCGGTGGATTTGAGCGTAGAAAAGCTGGTGGGCTACGGAAGAACACCCTATCACACCATGGGGCTGTCCCCGATCCGAAGGAGGATGAAGAAAAAATCCACCGCCATGGAGATCACCCATACCTACAAGCATAAAGATAAACCGGTTTCCGAACTGTCCGGCGGGCAGAAGCAGCGGTGTGGATCGCTATGGCGCTGGCCCAGGATACCGGGTGCTGTTCTTTGACGAACCAACCACCTATCTGGATATCCGCTACCAGCTGCAAATTTTAAAGCTCATCCGACAGTTAAACCGGAGAATACGGTATCACCATTGTTATGGTGCTCCATGATATCAACCAGTCTTGTATTACAGCGATGAAATTGTCGCTATGAAGGACGGAAGGATGATCGCCCACGGCCTGCCGGAAGAAATCCTCACAGGCAGGCTGGTAAAAGAAGATACGACGTGGAGTCGATATCCGCACGGCCTGCCGTTCGTGATTCAATGCCATGCTGGCGCCGGTGACGCTGTTCGCCGTCTTTGAGCCGGGTGAGCCTTCCGGCGGCAGTAGTGCTGCTCGTCTGCGTTCCGCTGATCCCGGTGTCCATCGCAGCGGTACAGACCTGGGCGAAGAAGCTGCTGGGCAAATACTGGGGGACAGTATACTGCGCTGGGAGATACCTTCCTTGAGAATTTGCAGGGGTTGACCACGCTGAAAATTTATCAGGCGGACGCGTTCAAGCATCAAGAGATGAACGAGCAGGCGGAGCAGTTTCGCCGCATCACCATGAAGGTGCTGACCATGCAGCTCAACTCCATCACTATCATGGATCTGATCGCCTATGGCGGAGCGGCGCTGGGCGTCATTCTGGCCGCCCTCCAGCTCCGCTCCGGTCACGTCACCCTGCAGGGGCGCTGCTCATCATCCTGCTGGCTGCGGATTTCTTCCTGCCCATGCGTCAGCTGGGCAGCTTCTTCCACATCGCCATGAACGGTATGGCCGCCAGCGATAAGATCTTTCGCCTGCTGGATCTGCCCGAGCCGGAGCACGGCGGGGCAGAGGTGGACGCGGAGCACTGCGGCATTACCTGCAAAGACCTGCGCTTCAGCTATGAGCCGGAGCGCGAGATCCTGGGCGGCGTTGATCTCGAAATTCCCAGCACGGCTTCGTCGCGCTGGTGGGCGAGTCGGGCTGTGGTAAGTCCACCGTTGCCTCCATCCTCATGGGGCGCAGCCGGAGCTATACCGGCAGCGTCACTGTGGGCGACGTGGAGTTGCGGGGAGCTGGACGAGGCCAGCCTTTGCGCAGCTTTACCTATGTGAGCCACCAGAGCTGGCTCTTCAAAGGGCAGTGCGGCGGACAACCTGCGCATGGGAAAAGAGAATGCCACAGATATGGAGCTCTGGCAGGTGTTGGAGCGGGTGAAGCTGGCCGACTTTCTCCGTGCCCAGGGCGGTCTGAACTTCCGGCTGACCGAACAGGGAGGCAACCTCTCCGGCGGCCAGCGCCAGCGTTTGGCTCTGGCCCGGGCACTCCTGCATGACAGCCCGGTTTACATTTTTGACGAGGCCAC
>VOFH01000465.1_pt1 | contig 42001 bp, 34 predicted proteins | sample 5384091 | NCBI WGS metagenome assembly VOFH01 (sample SAMN12384727, study PRJNA508395) | human gut metagenome | isolation source: healthy gut G | host: Homo sapiens
GGTGAAAACATGGAATTCGATGACATGGATAACATTGCTACGACTGATCTTCGGTAAAACCTTTTTATAAAAAAGAATAATTAAAAGTGATGGTATTCCTTCATTATTCTTTATTCTTTATTCTTTCTTCATTTCCAATCTCGTTCCCCTGCCGCTCTATGCGCGGCTTTTGAATTACATAACATCACTTTCAGGAGGTAAGAAATATGTCTGTCTGCACCCCGAAATCTTTTGATCTGACCGGCAAGGTTGCCCTGATCACCGGCGCTTCTTACGGCATCGGTTTTGCTATCGCCACCGCTATGGCAAACTGCGGCGCTACCATCGTTTTCAATGATATCAAGCAGGAACTGGTTGATAAAGGTCTGGCCGCTTACAAAGAGGCTGGCATCACTGCCCATGGCTATGTCTGCGATGTTACCAACGAGGACGCCGTCAAGGCCATGGTCAAGCAGATCACCGAGGAAGTTGGTCACATCAACATTCTGGTCAACAACGCCGGTATCATCAAGCGCATCCCCATGTGCGAGATGACCGCTGCTCAGTTCCGTCAGGTCATCGACGTTGACCTGAACGCCCCGTTCATCGTGGCCAAGTCCGTCATCCCTGACATGATCGAGCAGGGCGGCGGTAAGATTATCAACATCTGCTCTATGATGACAGCACGCCGTTGGTGAACACGCTTTCATCAAAGGCAACTTCCACCGTGTGGCCGCTGCCGGAATCGGTCAGGCGCATCGGGCTCTTTACGCCGGTCATCAGGCGGATGGAATCTGCGGAGCCTTCCTTGCGGGTCAAGGTGATGGTTTCCGGTGCGGCGGGCTGCTCACCCTTGGCGTTCTCGGAGCAGGTGGCGGCGTTGATGTCAAAGTGGACGTTCTCCAGCTTGGAAGCTGCGAAATACGGGTGGAAGCCGATGCTGAACGGCAGGGCTTTGTCGCTGGTGTTGTGCACGGTCAGTTCCAACCCGGCCTTGGCACCGGACAGGGTATAGCGCATTTCCAGCAGAAAATCAAAGGGGTAAACAAACTTGGTCAGGCCGTTGGGGGTCAGGGTCAGCACGATCTCATCATCCGCAGCGGTCTTGACCTGCCAGGGCAGCAAATCGGCAAAGCCGTGGACCTCAATGGGATAATCGGAGCCGTTAAAGTGGTGCACACCGCCGTCCGGCTTGCCGCAACTGGGGAACAGGATGGGCACGCCGCAGCGGGGGCGGTCCGAGGATTCATAGTTCTTATCGCGCAGCCAGAGGTATTCCTCACCGCTTTTGGTGAAGGAGGTTGCCATGCCGCCCTTTTCCGGTGTAACGGTCAGGGCGTACTCCCCATCGGTCAGGGTAAGGGTGGAATATTTGGCATTGTACTTTTCGTAAGTACCGGCAGTCAGCTTGGACATTGTTACAGTCCCCTTTCTTCAGTTACAAAAACGGCCCGACCGCACCGGGATTCTTGGAGCAGCGCACAGCGCCTTGATCCCAGAGCACCCGGAACGCCCGGAGCCGTTCCACTTTGTGCACCGCAGGCAGACACAGCTCCCGGCGGGCACTTCTTGATTCTATTATACTCTCAAAATGTTCCCGGCTCTACCCTTTTGGGTAAAAAATGCGGCAGGAGCCAGAGCATCAGTGCAAAAATTACAGCACAACGCCATCCTTGAAGATGGAAATTTCGCGGAAGCCCTTCTTCTCGGCGCAGGTCTGCTTGCCGGAAGCAACGTCCAGCACCAGCTGGTACAGGTCAGCACCGGCTTCATCCAGCGTCTTTTCGCCGTCAGCAACAACACCGGCGTTAAAATCGATCCAAGTGGATTTTTTGGCAGCCAGCTGGCTGTTGGTAGCAATTTTCAGGGTGGGAGCGGGGGCACCGAACGGAGTGCCGCGGCCCGTGCTGAACAAGATCATGTGGGCGCCGGCGGCGGTCAGGGCGGTGGCGGAGACAAGATCGTTGCCGGGGCCGTACAGCATGTTCAGGCCCTTGGTGGTCACAGCATCGCCATAGCCGATAACGTCCATGATGGGGGCGCTGCCGCCCTTCTGCACACAGCCGCAGGATTTGTCCTCCAGCGTGGTGATGCCGCCCTGCTTGTTGCCCGGGCTGGGGTTGTCGTAAACGACCTCGTTGTGGCTGATGAAGTACTCCTTGAAGCCGTTGATCATCTTCACGGCCTTCTCAAACACTTTTTCGTTCTGGCAGCGATCCATCAGGAAGCCCTCGGCACCGAACATCTCGGGCACCTCGGTCAGCACGGTGGAACCGCCGCGGGCGCACAGCATATCGCTGAAGCGGCCGATGGTGGGGTTGGCGGTGATGCCGGACAAACCGTCCGAACCGCCGCACTTCATGCCGACCACCAGCTCGCTGGAGGGAATCGGCTCGCGCTGGAACTGGGCAGCATAAGCGGCCAGTTCCTTCAGGATCTCACGACCCGCAACCAGCTCATCGTCCACATCCTGGCAGGTCAGGAACTTGACGCGGTCAGCGTCGTAGTCGCCCAGTTCTTCCAGGAACTGCTCATGGGTCAGGTTCTCGCAGCCAAGGGAGAGCACCAGCACGGCGCCGGCGTTGGGGTGGCGGACCAGCGCAGCCAGCAGTTTGCGGGTCTGGGCGTGGTCATGGCCGGTCTGGGAGCAGCCGAACGGATGGGTGAAGGTGTACAGCCCGTCAATGCTGTCGGTCACAAGATCCTGATTGTCCCGCACAAGGGCTTTGGCGCAGTCGTTCACGCAGCCAACGGTGGGGATGATCCAAATCTCGTTGCGGGTGGCTGCACGGCCATCCTTGCGGCGGTAGCCCATAAAGGTTTCGGGAGCAACGGGGGCCAGCGGGTGCACATTGGGGTGGTAGCTGTACTCGATCTCGCCGGACAGGTTGGTTTTTACATTGTGGGTGTGCATCCAGGTGCCGGGCACGGCATCAGCGGTGGCATGGCCGATGGGGAACCCGTACTTGATGACGTTTTCGCCCGTGTGGATGGGGGCAATGGCCATCTTGTGGCCCTGGGGGATATCTTCAACAGCGGTCACAGATGCACCGTCCACCGGCACAGCGGTGCCTTTGGCAATGGGATGCAGGGCAACCACAACATTATCCTTGGGGTTGATCTTGATTGCAAGAGGCATACAGAATCTCCTTACTACGATAAAAACAGGTAGGAGTTAGGAAGTAGAAGTTAGGAATTGTTAGCCCTGCTTTTAGGGCAATACCGCATAATTCTAAGTGCCGATACGGCGAGCGAGGTGCGGCAGATGCTAAGCCAAAAGCGCAGATAATACTGGATGCTGCAAAGGTGAGCGCCGCCAGTGGCGGAAACAGCGAACCGAAGCAGGGGCAGCGGTCGCAGAGTGCGAGGGGCTTTTGCCCCCGAAGCACGATGCGGGTACCGCAACCCGACATTATCGAGCATTTTGGCAACGCAGATGCCGTGCCGCAGCCGCCGGAGCGGCACTTGAGCCGTTAGGCGGGAATTGTGCGGTATTGCCTTAGGGCTTTTTGCAGATAACCAAAGGCTCTGCGCTGCTCCCTAACTCCTACCTCTTCACTCCTACCTCCTAACTCAAATTACAGGCAGCTCTTATAAGCGGCCATTGCGCCCTGCTCACGGATCAGGGTCAGGTTCTTGACGGTGGCTTCCTCAAAACCGGCAACCTTGGTCAGATCCTGGCCCCACATCTGCTCATTGGTCATAACAGCATGAACCAGGGTCGGAATGTCGTCATCCTTGTGGGCATTGTAGAATTCCAGCACATAGCGGTCATCGGAAACGGTGTACTCGTTGCCCTTGGCGCGCTTGCAGACCAGGCCCTTATCGTTCAGTTCCTGGATGTTGTTGGAATAGAATGCGATGTAAGCGGCAAAGCTCATGGTCAGGCAGGTGGGCAGTTTGCCGTTCTTCTCGATATATTCCAGGAAGGACGGCATGTTGCGGGCACGCCACTTGGAGGTGGAGTTCAGGGAAATGCTCATCAGCTCATGGTTGACGAACGGGTTGTTGAAGCGGTCTTCCACAGCGGCAGCAAATTTCTTGCAGTCGTCCTGATCCAGCGGAAGGATGGGAACAACTTCCTGCAGCAGCATCTTGTTCATGTAGCCCAGGATGGTTTCGTCGTGCATGCAGTCGCGCACGATGTCGTAGCCGGCCAGGTATGCGCCCAGAACAAAGCCGGTGTGGGCGCCGTTCAGGATACGGACCTTGCGCTTCTTATACGGGCTCATATCGGGGGTAACAAAGACGTGGTCTTCCAGACCAGCCTTGCGGAACGGCAGGATATCGTTCAGCTTGGTGTCGCCCTCAATGACCCACACGCCGAAAACCTCGCCAACGTCCAGCAGGGGGTCAGCGTAACCGTGCTTCTCTTCAAGCTCGGCAACTTCCTTCGGGTCGCGGATGCGGCCCGGAACAATGCGGTCAACCAGAGAGCCGCAGAAGGTACAGTCCTCGTTGACATATTTCTTGAAGCCGTCTTCCAGGCCCCACTGGTCAATGTACTGGTTGACACACTTCAGCAGCTCCTTGCCGTTGTTGTCAATCAGCTCGCAGGCCAGCATGATGATGCCCTTCTTGCCGGCCTTGTAGCGGTGGTACAGCACCTGGGTCAGCTTTGCGGGGAAGCTGGACGGCGGGCAGTCGTTCTGCTGGCAGGCGGGATCATAAACGATACCGGCCTCGGTGGTGTTGGAAACGATGATTTCCAGGTCGTCGCTGGCGGCAACGTCCATCATCTTTTCGTAATCAGCTTTTTCATACGGGTTCAGGCAGCGGGATACACTGGAGATCACGCGCTTGTCATCGACCTTCTGGCCGTTTTCGCTGCCGCGCAGGTACAGGGTGTACAGGCCCTCCTGCTCGTTGATCATCTTGGCCAGGCCGGGGGCGATGGGCTGAACCAGAACGCACTTGCCGTTCCAGTCAGCTTTTTCGTTGGCAAGGTCAAACCAGTAGTCAACAAAGGCACGCAGGAAGTTGCCCTCACCAAACTGCAAAACCTTTTCGGGGGCATTTTTCAGAATGTAGCCATCATAACCGGATTTTTCAAGGACCTGATAATTCAAAGTTTCCATTGGAAATTCTCCTTTGCAATGTGTGCAATTACGGCGGCGGTGTGCAGGGCCAGACAAAAACGCCCTGCGCTGCGTAAGCGCCTTGTTTAGCTTCATTGTATTTTTTTTTGCTTGCAACGTCAAGATTCTTTCGTGAAGAAGCGCACATATTTTGCGCTTCTTTTTTGACTTTTTTCCCTTTCCCTGTTTTGCACAAGCAGGATGCAATATTTTTAGTGCTTTTTACATCAAAAGGGCAAGATTTGCAACTTGTTCAAACCGCTGCAAGTATGTATAATAATATCAGCTTATGTTTTATTCTGCTGTTTGGGGGCAGCATGATTCGTTCTGTTGACCCACAGCACACAACGAAGGAGCTTGCAATTATGAAAGCATTTATGGACAAGGATTTCCTGCTGGAAACCCCCACCGCGCAGCACCTGTATCATGATTATGCAGAAACGCTGCCTATCGTAGACTATCACTGCCACATTCCCCCGCAGGAGATCTACGAGGACCGCCGCTTTGAAAATATCGCTCAGGTATGGCTGGGCGGCCATCAGGTTCTGGCCGATGGCTCTGACTACTACTTCGGCGACCATTATAAGTGGCGCGTGATGCGTTCCAACGGTGTGCCCGAAGAGTACATCACCGGTGACAAGCCGGACCGCGAGCGCTTCCAGAAGTTTGCAGAAGCACTGGAAATGGCCATCGGCAACCCGATGTACACCTGGTGCCACCTGGAACTGAAAAAGTACTTTGGCTACAAGGGCGTGCTGAACGGCGACACCGCTGAGGAAGTTTGGAACCTGTGCAACGAGAAGCTGCAGAATGACCCGAAGCTGACTGTCCGCGGCCTGATCGAGCAGAGCAATGTTGCCATGGTCGGCACCACCGATGACCCCATCGGCAGCCTGGAATGGCACAAGAAGATCAAGGAAGACCCCACCATCAAGGTTGTTGTTGCACCTTCCTTCCGCCCGGACAAGGCCCTGAACATCCGCAAGGACGGTTTTGCAGATTACATCCATAAGCTGGAAGAAGTTGTTGGCCGCAAGTTCGCCTGCGCCAACTGTGTGGTCAACGCTCTGGAAGAGCGCCTGCAGTTCTTCGTTGAGATGGGCTGCCGCGCTTCTGACCACGGGCTGGATTATGTTCCTTACGTGGAGACCAACGCCGAGAAGGCAACCGCTGCTTTCAAGAAGGCCATGGCCGGTGAGCCGCTGACCCAGGAAGAGGGCGACGCATACACCACCTACCTGCTGATCAGCCTGGGCCGCCTGTACAAAAAGTATAACGTTGCCATGCAGATCCATTACAGCTGCCTGCGCAACGTCAACGAGAAGATGTACAAGAAGCTGGGCCCCGATACCGGCTACGATATGATCGCCGTGACCGATTGCAGCGCTACCATCAGCAGCCTGCTGAGCAAGCTGACCGAGACCGACGAGTGCCCGAAGGTCATCCTGTACAGCCTGAACCCCGCCGACTTCGACATGCTGGGCACCCTCATGGGAGCCTTCCAGGATGACGAGATTCCCGGCAAGATCCAGCTGGGTTCCGCCTGGTGGTTCTGCGATACCGACGACGGCATGTACCAGCAGATGAAGACTCTGGCTCGCCTGGGCCTGCTGGGCAACTTCATCGGTATGCTGACCGACAGCCGCAGCTTCCTGAGCTATACCCGTCACGAGCTGTTCCGCCGCCTGATGTGCAACCTGATACATAGCGGTTGGGCATGCGCATCCCGGCCATGGCATGGTCACCGTCAGGGGCATAGTCAATCCAGTATTCCAGGTGGTGCTTGTTGCGCCCCTTGTGGTGCAGCCATGCGGCAGAGTAGCCTTCCGCCTTGCGCTGGGCGTTGTTGGGGCTGCAGGTGCCCTGCCAATATTTGGCACCGGCCCAGAATTCCACGGGGGACAGTTTGCTCAAATCATGGGTCAACCCCTGCCAGTACAGCCCGCAGCGGAAACACCCCTGCATGACCAGCATTTTGTGGTGATGGATGGTTTTATAATGTTTGATGGGATGCCACATGGCAGATTCCCCCTTTGCTACTCAATCAAAAACGCATTGCTGCCTTTGATTGTAATACAAACGCCGCCGGTGCGCAAGCCCGGCGGCGGGATTCCAATTATTCTTTTACCGCAGTGATGGCGGTTTTAACCAGCCACACCAGCAGCGCACAGCTGACCGGCACCAATGCAAAGTGCCACAGCATGGGCACCAGATGGACATGCACATAGGCGTGTGCTTTGGAAAGCACCATCCAGGATACCGGTGCCGCCAAGCTGAGCACCCACACCAGCGCAGGCCCGGCCAACACGGCCAGCGGCCTTTTGCGCAGGGCCAGCACCGCAAGGCACAGGGCAAAGCCCAGCAGGGTAACGGCGATCAGCGGCTTTAAGGTGATGGTCAAGGGGCCGAATTGCAGCAGGGGTTCATCCACCTCCACAAAATAGCGGGTCAGAACCTGTGCAACGCTGACATCGCTCACCATATCATCCGTCAGGCTGACACGGCTGGTAACAGCCCCGGTCAGGTTCTGCCAGCTGCCTGCGGCACTGCCAAAATAGATGACCCCCCTGAATAAACCAGGCCCCCAGCGCCGCTGCCACGCCGCCCACAGCAGCAAAGCCGGTGCATATTATGCGGCGCAGCCAGGCGCGGCGGTCCCCGCCGGCCCAACAGTAGACAAGCGGGGCTTCGCACAGGATCAAAAAGGTGGAAATAAACTCAAACCCGCACATGCAGCGCACCATGCAGGCGGCGAACACCAGCAGGTAACACCACCAGGGCGTTTTGCCGCACCGCCGGGTAACGGCACAGAGCAACAGCCCCGCCAAAGCGGGCAGCAACCAGGTCCACAGGCACCAGTACAGGTCTTTCATGCCGCGCTGCGGCCAGGGGGCAAACACCACGGCGCACAGCCACGCCAGTGCGGAAAGCGGCCCCCACGCCCGCCATACGGCCAGGCAGACCAGCAGAGTAGCCGCATAGAACAACATACTGTTGATGTTGTACAGTATGATTTCCCGCGCTTCGCCGCGGTCCTCAAAAACAGAGAGCACTTTGTTCAGCACGCCGAACGCCCAGCCCTGCAGCCCGGTCTGGTGGGTGTAAGCCTGAAAATCCTGCGGGGAAACGGGGGGTGTTGTCCCGGTACCAGTAGCGGTTTTGTTCATCACTCCAGTCCTGGGTATATACCCCCATAAAGCCGCCGGGGCTGGTCTGGTTCTGCTGCATCTGCAGCATGCGGCCGAACACGAGAGTCTGGGAGCCATTGTCCCAAAAGCCGGTCAGATAGGTGCTGCCGTTGTGCCGCCAAACGGTCAAAACAACCGCCAGCACCACAACCACCACCGCCGTTACAGCCACCTGCACCGCCGCAGGCAAGGATCGAAATTTTTGCTTCAAAATAATAAGTTCCTAACGTATAGAATCAATATCGTCTAAAAAGTTGAAAAAGCAGGAACAAAGAAAGGAAACCAGCGAGTTCTATGAGCCACACGCCCCCAACTCCTAACTCCTACCTGCCTACCTGTCCCACTTATCGCACAAGCTGGCGATCTGGCTGGCAAAGCGGGCAAGATCCTTGTTGGCACCGCCGCGGTTGTGCTCGATCACAACCAGCAGCCGTTTGCCCATGTTCAGCAGGCGTTCAAACGCCGGGCTGGTGCGCGGCTTGTCGGCAGGCTGGCTGGCCTTGGCCAGCGGCACCATGGTGCCCTGCCGCAGTAGGGCAACGGCCCCGCCGGTCAGCTCATACACGGCACCGTTGTACGGCGCTTCTGCCGGGATGCCCTCCGCCGTCAGGGTGCGGGCAAAGTGATCGGCAACCAAGTCCTCGCCGTGGTTCACAAACACATGTTTGGGTTTGGGATCAAAGTGGCGAATCCAGGTCAACAGGCCGTCCCGGTCCGCATGGCCGGACAAGCCGCTCATCTGGCGGATCTGCGCATTGACCTGCACCGTTTCGCCAAACAGCCGTACTTCATCGGCACCCTCGATCAGTGCGCGCCCCAGCGTGCCGGGGGACTGGAACCCCACAAACAGGATGGTGCATTCCCCGCGCCACAGGTTGTGCTTGAGGTGGTGGCGGATGCGCCCGGCATCACACATGCCGGAAGCGGAGATGATGACCTTGGGGGTGGAGTCCAGGTTGATGGCAACAGAATCCTCTTTGGTTTCACTGATCTGCAAACCGGGGAACGCCAGCGGGTTTTCGCCCTTCGTCACCAGGGCTATGGCTTCGGCGTCATAACATTCACTGAAGTTTTCCCGGAAAATGGTGGTGGATTTGCTGGCCAGCGGGCTGTCCACAAACACGGGGAAGTTATCGTGCCCGTGGATGCGGTGCTCCTCTTTGATCTGGCGGATAAAATAGAGCATTTCCTGCGTGCGACCCACGGCGAAACTGGGAATGACCACATTGCCGCCGCGGTCGAACGTTTCCTGCAAAATCTGGGTCAGCTCGGCCACATAGTCCGGCTTGGGGCCGTGGGTGCGGTCACCATAGGTGGATTCCATCACCACAAAATCCGCTTTGGTCAGGTACTGCGGGTTACGGATCAGCGGCTGGTCCAGGTTACCGATATCGCCGGAGAACACAATGGTCTGGCTTTCGCCGTTCTCCGTTACCTGCAAGGTGATGGAAGCGCTGCCCAGCAGGTGGCCTACATCGGTAAAGGTGGCCGTAATGCCGGGGAACACTTCCAGCGGCTTGCCGTAGCTTTGCGGTACAAACTGCTTCATCACGGCCATGGCGTCTTCTACTGTGTAGTCCGGCTCTACCAGCTCATTGCCGCTGCGCTGGGCTTTGCGGTTTTTCCACTCGGCTTCCTGCTCCTGAATGTGGGCGGAATCTTCTAGCATGATTTCGCACAGGTCCATGGTGGCATCTGTGCTGTAAATGGGGCCGCGGAATCCGTTCTTGTACAGATAGGGGATGCGTCCCGAATGGTCAATGTGGGCGTGGGTCAAAAGGATGGCTTCAATCTCACCGGGGGCGCAGGGCAGGTCCGCATTGGGGTAAACGTCTTTGCCCTGCTCCATGCCGCGCCTCCCCATAGAAAATCGTTTAGATTCTTCTACGATCAAATTTTACGGCTCACTGCCGTTTTTACTTGTTATTCCGTCCGACACCATATCGCGGGGCTTCGGGCAGGATGAAATCGGTGGTAAAGTTCTCGGTCAAATCGTTGATGTTCATGCGCACATCCCAGTACACATCGCCGTAATCGCGCAGCACCGTGTAATTTTCGGTTCCGATGGCGGCCAACGTCTGGGTGTCGGTAACGATGAGCACGGTATCCCCTGCCGGTTCGTACTCGCTCAGGGATTCCTGATAGGTGCGGGAGACACCGTCGAGGCCTGCCAGCGTGCGGGCGGTGTCGGCGCTGACCGAAACCAGCTGCACCCGGGCTGCCTTGGGCAGCAGGTCCAGCAGCGTGCCGCGGCTGATGTCGCCGTACTCCGGCTCGCCCACATTGCCTGCCAGTGCCGTGAACTCGCTGCCGGTCCAGCCCTCGGGCCAGTGGTCGCGGTCGTTCTCAGCGATTTCCTGATACAGCGCCGCCAGATAGTTGGCGAAGCTGATCGTCTTTTCAGCGTCCGGGTTGGCCGCGTAGGTGAACAGCGGCGTGTAGTAGATGCTCTGGTCGTCGGCATCCAGCCCGGCCAGCTTGGCGGCGGCGTAGGCGTAGGCCTCGGCCCCCTGCTGCTGGGCTTCGTCGACCGTCTCTGCGGGGGTGCTGGTATCCTTTCCGCCCACAGCCTCGGTGTCCTTGTCCGGGTCGGCAGCATCGCCGCCGGTCTGGGTGTCATCGGTCGTGATGGTCAGGCTCTCCCAGATGGAGCGGCTGGCCTGCAGCGTATCGGCAGTCACAGTGTCGGCCCCGCGCACGGCCACACCGCCGCCCTGGGTGAACACCAGGTCAAAGCGGGCCACACCGTCCAGTCCCAGCGCCGCACCGGCGCGATAGAGAGTATCCTGGCCGCTGGCGCTGCTGCTGCCGTCCACGATGGCGGTCACGCCCAGGTCTTTCAGCGTGGTTTGCAGCGCGGCGGTGTCCATGCCGGGGGTGGCGATGCAGATGATGGCATCCACGCCCTGGGCCTGCAAAGCAGCAACCTGTTCGCTGGCGGTCTGGGTCAGGTCGTTGGCAAAGGGCGTTTCCTCGTTGACCAGGCTGATCTTGTTGTTGACGGTGTCGGCATCGGCCAGCGAGAAGAACCCGATTCGGTAGCCCGCACGGGTGATTACGTAGTTCATGCCGTTGGAAATGCGGTTGCGGCTCCAGCTGGTAGAGCGGTAGAAGATCGCTGCACCGTCAGAATCCCGCAGGTTGGCAGCCAGCGACGGACCGCTTCCCATATTGGCGTCGCTGCGCAGGCGGGAGATGCCGTAGGCCAGGTCCTCGGCCCCGAAGGCCTGCAGGTCGTACCCGGCAGCGGAAAAGCTGCTGAGCATATCCATGCCGCCGGTCATGCTGGCCACGGTGGTGCCGTGCAGGCTGCCGCCCGCGTCCACGAGGATCGAATCCGGCGTGCTGGCTTTCAGCGCGGCCACATCGGCCAGGCTGACGTTGTCGTTGGCCCGCTGGCCCGCCAGGGAGCCGGTGGCAAAAATGGGCACGGTGATGTCGCCCACCCGCACAAGGCACTGGATGCTCTCGGTGCCGTCGGCCAGCGTGGCGGTGATGGTACACTCGCCGCTGTCGGCCTTGGCGCGCACAAGGCCGTGCTTATCCACGGTCGCCACACTCTTGTCGCTGGTGGTCCAGAAAATTTTCTGCCCGCCATTTTCCTCGTCCGGCTGGTTGGTGGTCAGGTTCGCGTAGGCATCCTTACCGTCCAGATGCAGCTCCGTCTGGCGGGTGTCGTTGAGCAGCGTCGGCGTGGCCGTTTTGCCGTTGCAGCTGGAAATTTCGCCGAAAGCAAACGGCCGCATGACGAAATCAATATCCACCGTCTCGCTCTCGACACCGTAGTCCGCGCCAGGCTCGGAATAGCTGCACTGCCACATATCGTAGGTGCCGGTGTAGCCCAGTTCGTCCGCAAAGCGGGCGATCCAGAGATTCTCGCGCCAGGGGTCGAACGCCGCATCACTGAAGCGGGCGCGCACCCAGTTCAGCGAGGCATAGATGCCCTGTTTGCCGGTGTAGCCCAGCTCGGTCAGGCGGTCAAAAAACGCTTTGGTGATGGCGGCCATCTCGTCCGGGAAGATGCCGCTGATGCTCTTGTCCTCCAAGTCGTAGTAGACGGGGTAGGACAGCCGGTAGGGCGCGGCGGTGTAGTCCTCGAGTCCCTCCTGCGGCGGGGCAACCAGGCCCAGCAGGCGGGCAACGTGGTCGGCCTCGCTGCGGGCTTCGTCCTCGGTGGTAGCGTAGGAGTAGATGTACGCGCCGAACGGGATGCCCAAACGGGTGCACTCATCAGCGTTGCGGCGCCACTGGGGATCGTCCTGGTTCCATCCCTGCTCCTGGCCGTCCCACTCACCGCCGAAACCGCAGCGGATGATGGCGAAGTCGACGCCGTTGCTCTTGGCCTTTTCCCAATCAACCGCGCCCTGATATTTCGATACATCGATGCCTTTCAGCACTGCGGCAGGCATAGCCTCGCCGCTCTCATTAAAGTAGTAGCCCAGTTCATTCTTCTGCCAGGCAGCCGCCGGGGTGCCGAAGTCTGCCTTGGCAGGCCCGGTGGGACCAGCCGAGCAGCGGGTAAGTACCACAGCCAGCACAATGACCAGCACCAGACAGGCGGCGCAGAGGCCCAAAACAGCCCGGCTGCGGCGTTTTTTGCTGGTTTTTCTGGGCGGCTGTTTGGGTGTACGGGGCGGCACACCTGCCCCACCCTGCTGCCGGGCCGGCCCGGCCCCGGAAACAGCCCTTTGCGCACGCGCCGGGCTGCGGTATACTTTGCGTTCGTCTGCCACGATGAGCTTGCGGCCCATCAGAACGCCCATGACGGAGGCCATCATCAGGCCGCGGGTCCATCCGGAGGAATCGCCCAGGCAGTGCAGGCCGGAAATGTTCGTTTCCAGGTCGGTGTCCATCTTGACCTTGTTGGAATAGAACTTCAGCTCCGGGCTGTACAGCAGGGTTTCCGGTGCGGCAAAGCCGGGGGCAACATGGTCCACCATCTTGATGAACTCAATAATGCTCACCATGGCGCGGTACGGCATGGCGGCGGTAATGTCGCCCGCAACGGCATCTTTCAGGGTAGGGCGCACATTGGAATGTGCCAGCTCCTTGGCCCAAGTGCGCTTGCCGTCCAGAATATCACCGTAGCGCTGTACCAGAATGTGCCCGGCACCCAGCATGTTGGTCAGTTCGCCAACCTTCTGGGCATAGGCAATGGGCTGGTTGAACGGCTCGGTAAAGTTGTGGCTGACCAGAATGGCCAGGTTGGTGTTGCCGGATTTCAGATCCTTGTAGCTGTGACCGTTGACGACCGCCAGGTCATTGTCATAGTTTTCCTGCGCGACAAAGCCGCCGGGGTTCTGGCAGAAGGTGCGGACCTTGTTCTTCCACGGGTTGGGGTAGCCGATCAGCTTGCCCTCGTACAGGACCTTGTTGATGGTCTCCATGATCTCGTTGCGGCACTCCACACGCACACCAATATCAACGGTGCCGGGCTTGTGGGCAATGTTGTGCTCGGCGCACAGCTTTTCCAGCCAATCTGCACCGCGGCGGCCAGTGGCAATCACAACCTGGTCGGCGCGCAGCTCGCGGCGCTCACCCTTTTCGGTGATCACAACGCCCTTGCACTCGCTGCCTTCCAGCAAAATGTTGTCACATTCGATGTTGAACAGCATCTCCACACCGCGAGCCAGCAAATAGTTCTGGATGTTCAGGTACAGCTGCTGGGCTTTTTCGGTTCCAAGGTGGCGGATGGGGCAGTCCACCAGCTGCAGGCCGGCCTGGATGGCGCGCTTGCGGATCTCCTTGATCTCGCTGCCCTCGTAAACACCTTCCACATGCGGGTCAGCGCCAAATTCCAGATAGATCTTGTCAGTGTAGTTGATCAGTTCCTGGGCAAAATCCTCACCGATCAGGGTCGCGTTGACGGCGGCAGCTCGCCGCCAACCTGCATACAGGATGCAGCCAAGATTCAACGCACCTTCGACGATCAACAGGATGCCGCAGAGCATCACCACACTGACAGCCGCGCCGAACGGGTGCCAGATGAACGCACCCAGCCGGCACTTTTCGCCCGGAAAACCGTGATGACGCCGCCCACCAGCATAAAGGGCGCGGTGAAGCCGGTGCCCCGGATGCGGGCGTACTGGATCAGACAGACAATGCCGGTGATAAGCACCACCACGCCAAAGGCGTAGCAGATCCACAGCAGACTGGTTTCCGGCATGATGAGCAGCATCAGCCCCAGCACGATATAGGCGATGCTCATCAGCATCATTCCGCTTTTGACATAGCGCAGCATAGCAGCACGCTCCTTACTTGTTCATGGCCTTGGCGGCATCCACGATCAGGTCGGCACAGGTGTCCAGACCCAGCGCGGCATTCAGGCAAAGATCATAGTTTTTCGCTTCGCCCCAGCGGTTTTCAGTATAGTAGTTGTAATAGCTCGCGCGGGCGCGGTCATGCTTGGCCAGATGGGTCTCCCATAGGCGATCGGGCATATCCTTGGCATCGGGGCGGATTTTTGCGCGCCCCACACGGTCGGCCACCGGTGCATAAACAAAGGTGCGCAGCACATTGGGGCGGTCGCGCAGAACATAGTCACCACAACGGCCCAAAATCACACAGGAGCCCTGGGAAGCAACTTCCTTGATGACATTGGACTGCAAAATGTACACCTGGTCCGCCAGGGGCATGGTGTTGCCCATCATGTAAAGGCTGTAGATCAGGCTGCCGCTGCGCTGGGTCTCGCTGGCGGCAATGGCTTCTTCCGTCAGGCCGCTTCTTTTTTGCGGCGATGGTGATCAGCTCCTTATTGTACAGCGGGATACCCAACTTATCGGCCACGGCCTGGGCAATCTCGCTGCCGCCGGATGCATATTCACGCGCCATCGTAATAACCAGGGGTTCCTTCATAACTGATACACCTCACATTCAATTTGCTGCACAGCGGGCAACCACCGGTGCAGACTCTTCCATCTATAGTATACCCCCCTTTGTGCAAAAGCGCAAGGAAAAAATCATACTATTCGCGCAAAAACTGTGCAATGTCCGGCCCCATAAACAGCAAAAAGCTCCCCGAATGGGGAGCTTATTTTATACCGTTGCTTTCTCTTTCTGCGGGGCAAGGGCGATGTAGATCAGGTTGGCTGCCAGCACCAGCAGCAGGCCACCGCCCATGATGTACAACATCTGCGCCACCGAGTGATGGAACCGGGACACCAGCACAAAAATCAGCAGATACCCCGCCGCCATGCTGACGGCGAAGAAGCCTGAACGGCCCAGCGGCATCAGGTAGTTGATGAGGATCGTCAGGCAGGCCACCGGCACCACATAGAACGAGATAGGCAGCAGCAGGTCGATGGCGGCAAGGTAGCGTTCGCCAAACAGCAGGCCGATCATCGGGCGGCCCACCACGTTCATGCCCACAGCGCACAGCATCGCAACACCGCCGCCCCAAAGCATGGCGCGCTTGAGCAGCTGGCGGGTATCGTGGCCGGTGGATTGGCACTCAGCCACCATCGGCAGCAGCACCGGCACGATGGCGTTGGCTAAGTACAGCGAAATTTTGCCGATGACACTGCCCGAGGAGTAGATGCCCACCTCCGCCGGGTCAGCAGCAAAGGTCTTGATAAGCAACACATCACCGTTGGCCATCAGCAGCAAAAACAGCTGAAACCAGAACGTGCTGACAAAGTAGCTCCGTATCTCGGTACGGTCCAGATGCAGCTGCTCTATTTTGGGTGCAAAGAACAGGTCACGTGCACGCCAGAAGCAGAACGCCGCCGTGGCAAACGCTGCCAAAATTACAGCTGCCAGGTTGCCGCCGATGCCGAAACCCATCCACACAAAAGGGATGCTGAGCAGCAGGCGGATAGCGATATTGAGCACACCGTTTATGCTGTAAGGTACAAATCGCTTAACACCTTGCAGCGTACAGCTGAAAACCGGCGCCACACAGCTGAACGCCACCACGACCATGGTGGCCAGTATGTAGCGGGTCTCCTCAATCTGCAAAACATTGGCGATGATACTGGACAGCGCCGCACCTGCAGCGAACACCACACAAGCCAGCAGCACACTGGCACGCAGCATTTTGTGCATAAAGCCGCCGATCAATTCCGGTTTGCCGACAGCCTGATACTTGGCCGTGTAAGTAGCTACCAGCGTCGAGATGATCCCCGACGGCACACCGATAACAATAGACAGCGACAGCAACGTGTTGATGGTGCCGTAATCTGCCGGGGAAAGCAGGTTTCCCATTACGATTTGATATAGATACGTAACGACATTGGCTAGCATGGAGATGGCAAACACAATCGCGCTGTTTCGTTCAAATTCGCCAAGTTTGAATTTTTTCATAGGGTTCCTCGTACTATGGATGCTTTATTTGTAACGGCCTTTGTCGATGGTCTCCAGATGAGAGAACTTGCCGCCGTTCCAGATAATAGCAGTGTAATAGCCGTTGTTCATCGAACCAATCAATGAATCGCACCGAGACAGCAACCAAATGTTAGTCAAATATTGCTGAATATTTTCGTACTTGCTAAGTTTCTGATACAAATCTGCTACACGCATGACGCCGTCGTCCGGTGCCAGGAATTCCAGGCAGCCTTCCAGGCTGAACTTGGTCACGGGGATCAGGCGCAGAGCATCGTCACTGCCGGATGCACGGGTGTTGGTCAGGTGCTTGGTCTTGCACACGTTGACGGTGATGTCCTCACCGGTCGGGGTGTAGCCAACAACTTCGCCCTCGTAAACCTTCTCGCCTGCGGTCACAATCAGGGTGCCGCGCTGCTGGGCGTTGAACAGACCGTAAGTGACGGCATCGCCGGTATCAAAGCTGATCAGGGAGCCGCTGGAACGGGTGGCAATGGGGCCGCACCATTCTTCGTAACCATCAAAAATGGTATTCATGATGCCTTCGCCGTGGGTGTCGGTCAGGAACTGGCTGCGGTAGCCAAACAGGCCGCGGCTGGGCATACGGAACTCCAGACGGGAACGGTTGTTCATCATCTGCATGTTCATCAGGATGGCCTTGCGGGCGCCCAGAGCGGTCATAACGTTGCCCTGATAGGTTTCCGGCACGTCAATCACAACGCGCTCCATGGGCTCCATGGTCTTGCCGTTCTCCTCATGGGTCAGAACATGCGGGGGGCTGACCTGCAGCTCGTAACCTTCGCGGCGCATGGTCTCAATCAGGATGGACAGGTGCATTTCGCCACGGCCCATTACGCGGAAGGAATCGTTGGTGGCGGAATCTTCCACACGCAGGGCAACGTCCTTCAGCAGCTCGCGCTGCAAGCGGTCACGGATCTGGCGGCTGGTGACGTACTTGCCTTCCTTGCCGGCAAACGGGGAATCGTTGACGGAGAAGGTCATCTCAACGGTAGGATCGTTGATCTTAACAAAGGGCAGCGGCTCAACCTTGCTGGGGTCGCACACGGTGTTGCCGATGGAAATATCGGGCAGACCGGCAAAGGCAACAATATCACCGGCAGCGGCCTGCTCAATGGGCTCGCGGCCGTTTGCCTTAAAGTCAAACAGCTTGGTGATGCGGCCGGTCATGTGCAGGTCGGGGTTGTGCCAGTCGCAAACCTGAACAGCCTGGCCAACCTTGATGATACCGTTCTGCACGCGGCCAACGCCCATGCGGCCCACAAAGTCGTTGTAGTCCACGCTGGAAACCAGCATCTGCATCGGGGCTTCGGGTTCACCCTCCGGCGGGGTAACGTACTTCAGGATGGTATCAAACAGCGGCTTCAGGTCGGTGCCGTTTTCGGGGTGGGTCCAATCATAGCTGGCGGTGCCGTTACGGCCGGAGCAGAACACCATCGGGCTGTCCAGCTGCTCGTCGGTAGCGCCCAGATCCATCAGCAGCTCCAGGATCTCGTCAATAACTTCCTTAATGCGGGCGTCGGGACGGTCGATCTTGTTGACGGCAATGACCAGGGACAGATTTTGCTGCAAAGCTTTCTGCAGAACAAAACGGGTCTGGGGCATGCAGCCTTCGGCTGCGTCAACCAGCAGCAGAACGCCGTTGACCATTTTCAGCACGCGTTCTACCTCGCCGCCAAAGTCGGCGTGGCCCGGGGTGTCAACAATGTTGATCTTGACGCCTTTATAGACGCAGGAGCAGTTCTTTGCCAGGATGGTGATGCCGCGTTCACGCTCGATGGCGCCAGAGTCCATCACGCGCTCAGCAACCTGCTGATTGGAGCGGAATGCGCCGGACTGCTTCAGCATCTGATCCACGAGGGTGGTCTTGCCATGGTCAACGTGGGCGATAATGGCAATATTGCGAAGATTTTCTTGGATCATAACCTACGATACCTCTTTATACTTTCAAAATCTGGGGTTTGGTGCACGAACATAGGTTGCGGCAGGGGCTAACATCCCAACTGCAGCACACTTATACTATATTGTACGGCACCATGATGAAATTGTCAAGAATCGCAAATTGTTTTTTCTTATGATATAATTAAAAATAATCGTGGGGAATTGCGCGGTTTTCTGGTTATTCTACCAACAACATGGTTTGCGGTAAATAACCCAAAAGAGGGGGAAAGGCCGCTGCATATACCCCTTGCATTGATTGGGAAAGGGAAGAACTATGCCAAAGACACGCCGTAAGGTCAACATCATTGGTCACCGCAACCCGGATACAGACTCTATCTGCTCTGCGCTGGCCTATACCTACCTGAAAAACCAGCTGGGGGATGCTGTGTACGAAGCCCGCCGTGCCGGGCAGATCAACCGCGAAACCGCCTTTGTGCTCAAGCATTTTGGGGTGGAGCCGCCGCGCCTGTGTACCGACGTCAGCCCCCAGGTGAAGGACATCGACATCCGCGAGCAGCCCGGCATTGATAAGGAAATGAGCATCCGTGCCGCATGGAGCATGATGCGCGACACCGAGATTGATACCTTGTGCGCCATTGACGAAGATAAAGAACTGCTGGGCCTGATCACCGTTAAGGACATTGCCAATGCCAATATGGACCTATTTGATACTGAGGTTCTGGCAAAATCCAAGACGAGCTACAAAAACGTGCTCAGCACCCTGGAAGGCGAAATGCTGCTGGGCGACCCCGATGCCTGCATTACCTCCGGCCGCATTTTTATTGGCACCAGCCCGGAAATTATGGATGGTGCCGTGAACCCCGGCGATATTGTGCTGGTGTCCAACCGGTACGAAGTGCAGATGTGCGCCATTGACTGTGGCGCCGGTGCCATTGTTGTCTGCTGCGGCTCTGCTGTGCCGCGTACCATTTTGGCCCGCGCACAGGAAAAAGGATGCATTGTCATTACCACCCCGTTTGATACGTACGCCGCCGCCCGCCTGATTTCCACCGCTGCCCCGGTGCGCCACTTTATGCGCAGCAAGAACCTGTTGGAATTCAGCGTGAATACTGCAGTGGAAGACGCCCGCAAGGTCATGGCCAATGTGCGCCACCGCTATTTTCCCATCCTGGATGCCAATGGCAAATATTGCGGTGTCATCAGCCGCCGTAATTTGTTGAACGTGCACCGCAAGCAGGTCATTATGGTGGACCACAACGAGCGCGGTCAGGCTGTGGATGGTCTGGAGCAGGCGGAGATTCTGGAGATCATCGACCATCACCGTCTTGGTGCACTGGAAACTGCCGGGCCGGTGTATTTCCGCAACGAGCCGGTTGGCTGCACCGCTACTATCATCAGCCGCATGTATGAAGAGCACGGTGTAGAGATCCCACCCCAGATTGCAGGCCTGCTGCTTTCCGCTATTCTGTCGGACACGCTGATGTTCCGTTCGCCTACCTCCACGCCGCTTGACCAGCACATTGCCGAAAAGCTGGCCAGGATCGCGGGCGAGGAGATCCCCACCTATGCGGAGCAGATGTTTGAAGGCAAAATGCCAGGTATTATCTGCGGTGCCGCCGCGCTCGCCGTATCGGCACTTAGAATTATGCGGTATTGCCCGTAAATGCCCGTTGACCGTGCAACGGGCATTGCTTTTCCAGCGCGGCCTTTACGCGGACGATGGTTTCTTCCAGCCAGCGGCCGTTCGGGGGTGCGGGCTTTGCCGGACAGGGCAATTTCCATCTGCTCGGCCAGGGTCTTGCAGGCTTCAAAAATGGCGTCGCGGCTCCAATCGGCCTGGGCTTCCAGCACGGGCAGCAGGGCGGCCAGAGCCTCCTTGGCGGATTCCGGCGTGGTCTTCTGCTTTTTGTTGCGGTACATTTCAGCATCGATGGGCAGAACTGCATCAAAGAAGTCCAGCTGCGGCGGGATATCCTCCAGCACCTCGCAGCGGGGCTGCAGGTTCGCGCACAGCAGGTCGCGGTCGATCTGTACATGCACCGCCTGGTCAATGAATGGGTCCGCCAGCTTGCGGAACTCTTCTGCCGGCAGGGCGCGGATGTAAGCGGCGTTGATGGCACGCAGCTTGAGCGGGTCAAAGATAGCAGGAGACTTGGAGATGCGGGCAGGGTCCCAGATCTTGATCATCTCGTCAAGGCTGAAGATTTCCTGTTCGCCTTCCGGTGCCCAGCCCAGCAGCAGCAGATAGTTCAGCACAGCGGCGGGCAGATAACCCTTTGCCACCAGGTCCTGATAGCTGGCATCGCCGTTGCGCTTGGAAAGCTTGTGCTGTGCGTCTTTCATGACCGGCGGGCAGTGGATGTAGGTGGGGACCTCCCAGCCGAACGCCTGGTACAGCAGGTTGTACTTCGGCGTGCTGGAAAGATACTCGCTGCCGCGGATGACATGGGTAATGCCCATCAGGTGGTCATCTACCACGTTGGCAAAGTTATAGGTCGGCATGCCATCAGTCTTGATCAGAATCTGGTCATCCAGTTCGGAATTATTGACCTCAATGTGACCGTACACCACATCGTCAAAGCCGGTCACACCCTCGGCAGGGATCTTCTGGCGGATGACATAGGGCACACCGGCAGCCAGCTTGGCGTTGATCTCCTCCTGCGGCAGGTCACGGCAGTGGCCGTCGTAATGGCTCATTTCGCCGTTGGCTTTTTGCTGCTCATGCAGGTCGTTCAGGCGTTCCTCGGTGCAGAAGCAGTAGTAGGCTTTGCCCGCTTTGACCAGCTGCTCGGCATACTGTTTGAACATGCCCATGCGCTGGCTCTGGACATAGGGGCCGACGGGGCCGCCGATATCCGGGCCTTCGTCCCAAGTTAAGCCGGTGGCGCGCAGCTCTTTCAGGCGGCTTTCCAGCTTTTCAATGCGGCTGCGCAGGTAGCGGCGGTCCAGCTCCAGCTTGGTTTCACCGGCACCGCGGCGGGCACCGCCACCGCCGCCGCCACCGCCGCCCTGGCGGCTCAGCGCCTCGCCAAGGCCCTGCAGGCGCGGCATGCGGTATTTCAGGGTGGCCAGCTCAGTTTGCAGCTTGCCCTCGTTGGTGGTGGCGCGCGCACGGAAGATTTCCAAAATCAGCATCGTGCGGTCCAGCACTTCCACCTGCAAAGCCGCGCTCAGGTTGCGGATCTGGCTGCCGGTCAGCTCGCCGTCAAAGATGGCGGCCTCGGCATCGGTATTCAGGCATACCAGGCGCGCTTCCTCCACTTTGCCCTCCCCCAGAAGGGTGGCGGCTTCGGGGGTGCTGCGCTTCTGGCACACGGTAGCAACGGCCTGCATGCCGTTGGCTTCCGCCAGGGCGGCAAGCTCATCCAGGCTGCGCTGGGCGTCAAACTTGCCCTGGTCCAGCGCCAGCAGCACAACGCGCACCGGCGGGCGCTCGCTGTCCAGAGCCTTCTGCCCAACAGGGGCGTCCTCTGCCGGGGTCTGGGTAGCGGTAAAGTCCAGGGTGATGGGGTCCTTCATTTCGTCCATAGGGGTCCTTTCTGGCCGGTATTCGGCCAGGTCAGCAAAAGTATGGGGCAGGGGAGTGAATGTCAGACGGTTGTCTCGGCATTCTCCGCTGGTTCCGTTGGTTCTGCCTGTACAGCGGGGGCAGCGGCTGCCGGTTCATCGGATTTCTGGCTGCCGGGGTTCAGCAGGTACCAGGCCAGGCAGGGCACCTCGGTGCCGTCAAAGCGGTGCAGAACGGTATCGTGGTCATAATGGAAGCCGGTCTTGGCCAACACGCGGCTGCTTGCCACATTCTGGCTGGCGTGGAACCCGGCCAGCCAGGGCGCACCTACCATGCCAAACCAGTAATCGCGCACGGCAGCGGCGGCTTCGGTGGCATAGCCCTGGTTCCACCACTTTTTGCCCAAGGTGTAACCGATCTCATACATGCCGCCCAGCAGCTCGGTTTTCACGTTTTTCCAGGCATAGGGCTTTTCACGCTCACAGGATTCGGCGGGGGCAATGCTGATGCTGCCCATCAGCACACCGGTCACTTTATCGCAGATGCCCCAATCATAAAAATCCGGGCGGTCATATTGTTTGACGATCTCGTTCAGATATGCCATCGTTACCACCCAGTCACGGTGGGGCTCCCAGCGCAGGTAGCGGGTCACTTCCGGGTCATTGGCCCAGTTGCCAAACATCATTTCGCAGTCGTCGGTTGTCATACGACGCAGGACCAGCCGCTCGGTGGTCAACTCTTGTGTGCCGCAATGCTTCATTTTGATATACAACCTTTCCTTTGCAGTAGTTATGCTTGGCTGTGCAGCAGATACCGCCGCACAAAGCCCATAAAGATCTGCCACAGCTTGTACAGCTGGGCACGGTAAATGTTACAGTAAATAAACAGGATTGCTGCAGTTAAAACAAACTTGATGATAAAATTGTGGGCGAACACCACGCCGATCACGGCCACACCCACCGCCAGCAAAAAGCCGCAGATCGTCCGGCTGAAGCTGGGAATGGTGCGGTAGTAATACTGCCCGGTCACAGTGCGGTACAAAAACATCGTTGCATTGGCTGCTACCAGGCCGACCGCGGCACCCATTACGCCAAAACGCGGCACCAGCACGGCGCACACGGCAATGTTGGCCGCAACGCCCACGGCGGTTCCAATCGTATCCTGGAACGGCTTGCGGGCAATGGTGTTGCCGTACACCGTGCCTTCGCACAGGATGGAGAACACCACGGCCAGCATCATCAGCGGAAAGTAGGGCAGGCAGGCCGATTTGGCCGGGAAGATGATGAAGATGATATCCTCAAACATGACCAGCAGACAGAAAAAGCCGAAGATCAGCAGGTTCAGCAGATCATGGATGCGGCCAATGCGCTCCTGCTCGGTGCGGTAATGCGCGTAGACATAGGGGCCCCAGTAGGTGGAAAAACCGGCCTGAATGGTGGTGACAAGCTGGGCCAGGGTGTAAGCGAAATCAAACGAACCCTGCTCCGCCGCGGGGGCGTAATTGCCTAAAAAAGAAAGGCAGATGGCGCGGTACAGCGGGATCAGGATGGCCGCAGGTGCCAACACAATGCCGTAAGGCAGTGCCGCCCGGTAAATGTGGGCATAGGGGCGCAGGCCGCGCACAGGGGCCTCTTTCGTTTGACCTTTAGAAGCCCGCCGCCAATAGAACACTGCGACCCCCGCAAAGCTGCACACCGCACCCAGCACAAAAGCGCGGGCATCCTGGGTAACAAAGCCGGGCAGCAGGTAGATCAGGTTCAGGCAGGCCTGCATCCACAGCGTTTCGGTGGTGTAGGCGCGCACATTGTTTTCCAGCCGGAGCAGCACGTTGAGGTAACGCACCAGCATGTACAGAGCAGCGTTCAGGAACAAAAACGGCACCAGCCCGGCACCGTTGGCCCCAAGGCCAAAGGCCGCCGCCAGCGGCTTGGCGAAAAAGATGCTGCCGATGCCGCCCGCCAGCAGCATGACCAGCACCGAAAGCCGGGTACACGCGGCAAACATGCTGCGCCCGGTGGAACCGGCAGGCGGTTCGTGGTAAAAGCGCAGCAGGCTTTGGTCCAGCCCAAGCATGCCCACGTTCATCAGCGACATGGTGTATGCCATGAAGGAAGCAGGAACGGCGTAGCTTTCGGCGGGCAGGACGCCCTTGATGATAAGCGCTGCGCCGGAAATGCCAAAGCCAAGGTAGGTGGCAATGGAGTATTTCATCACATTTCCGGCAAAGCTTTCAGTTTTTTTTCGGTTCAGACATGGCAGGCTCCCATTTGCAGCGGGCGCACCGCAGCGCGCCGGAAAAACAACTTTATTTTACATATGGCCGGATGCGCGCTTCCATGCGCTGGATCTCCTCCGGCGGGATATAGGCTTTGTCCACATAACCGTAAATGCGCTGGGCAAAGTTGGCCAGCGGCGGGCAGAAGGCAAACACCCGTTTGGGTTCCCACTTGTGGCGGTACAGCATGTGTACCCCCGCCAGTGCGCAGAACTTGAGCAGGTTGAAGTGCGGCGTAAAGCCGGGCCCCATCGGTTCATCCCGCGGGGGATTTTTGTACACTTCCTCCAGCAGGTCGGCCATCCGCTTGTAGGCCGGGGCAGGGGAGGGGTCAAAATAGCCCTCAATCACATCCCGTGCAATGGGGAACGGCGGGTTCGGCTGCGCCATGGCAGCGGCAAACTCCGGGTAGCTAGTCACATAGTGAGCATCCTTGTAGATGACGGGGTCATACTCGTGCTCGATGGGCACCGGGCGCAGGATATGGCAGCTTTTGCCCGCCATGTACACCTCGGCGATAGCGGTGCTCATCCAGATGGAGATGGAATCCGCCGCCACAATCCACTGCTTGACGGAATCCGCAAAAATCACATGGAAGTTGGGGCGTTTGGCGGCCAGCTCGTCCAGGGCTTTGCATTTCCATTCGCTGGGGTGGCGGCGGTATACCAGTTCCACCTCCGGGTGGTCACCCAGGTAGCGGTCAAACCAGGCCAGCGTTTTTTCCATCGAAACGCGGTTGGTGCGGGCAAAGCCGGAAAAATCCGTTCCTGCCATTTTGGAAAGCTCGGCCACTTCCTGGTCGGTCATGCTGGCATAGCCAAAGCTGGAAATGTACAGGTGCAGCTGTTTGGCGGGGTCAAGGCCGAATTCCTTGCACAGGGTTTCCTTATCCTTAAAGTAGCCCTTGAACTCCGGCCGCAGAAAGTCCATCATCACAGCGCCGGTCACGGGGGTGTTCTTGGCATCCATGCCATGGGCCTGCAACCGCTGGGCAGTGCGCTTGCCCCAGCAGGTCTGCACGCAGCGCTTGGCGTTGCCGTTCATGTTGAACCAATCGCCCTCCTCCTGCGTATCGGAAAGCATCTGCTCCCAATGCAGGTTGACGATCTTGTTGCATCTGCCAATGTTGTTGTACACATGGCTGTTGATGGCTTCGTTGTCATACATGCAGCTGGCAACCAGAACTTCCGGCTTGTCTTTGCCAAACAGGCGCAGATCTTTGGCATCCAGCAGCTGGCGGATGCGCACGGTGTAGCCGCGGCGCTCCAGCTCCAATTTGAGCAAAAGATCGCTCTCATATTCCCGAACGGTGTGTTCGTACAAAATCAAAAAGTCCAGTGCCACAGGGGACCTCCTTTTTGGGGTGGGGCAGCATCAGTGCTGCATATCATCAAACAGTTCGGCTGTCCAGTCCGGCAGGCCGTATTTTTCGTCCAGGTGGAACCCGTCAAAAAACTGGGTGTCATCATCGGTAATGCAGCTGGTGCCCCATTCGTAATTCAGCACGGCAAAATTCTGCTTTTCCAACAGCGGCAGAACTTCGTCCTGCATCACGGCGGTAATGCCAAAGGCATCGCATACCTCGGTGCGCACATTGGCGGCCATGGGGGGCAGCACAATGGTCAGCTCTACGCCGCGGTCTGCGCAGCGCTGGGCCATAGCCAAAAACTCCGCCAGCTCGGTTTCGTTCAGTGCCCAGTTCTGGCAGCGGGTGGTGATCAGCGCCGGGTACTCATACAGCTTTTTGTGCAGCGGAATCGTGTTCCCGGCATCATCCAGGTAATCCGCCGCGGTCCAGTCGCCGGATTCAATGGTGTCCGGCGTGCCCTTTACGGTGTCCATAAACACGGTCAGGGCGTTCACGTTGTATTCCAGGTTCAGACAGTAGGCCAGCGGGTTGCGCAGGGTAGCTTCCAGCGCCGAAAAACGGTCGGTGTTATAGCTGCTGTTTAAGGTGTAGAACGAAAGCTCAAACAGAATGCGGTCCACCTGGTTGCCGGAATCCAGCACATAGTTGGCAAGGTCCACACATTCCTTCAGGGAAGCACCGCCAAAGGCCAGGTTCTGCCAGCTTTGCCCGGTCAGGGAATCCACAAGGTCCATATCAAAGTGGGCCAGGCGGCTGTCCCCGATGATCAGGTTGGTGCCGGGGCCCTGCTCATAGGCGCGCACACGGGCCACCGGCTGGCTGGAAGAGGCTGTTTTTTTTGATGCCAAAATAATTGTTTGGCTCAAACGCCACAAAAAAGGCAAACCACAGATAGACCGGCACGAACAGCAGCGCCAATTTTTTGATGATATGCTTCACGCCGGAAATCTCCCTTTTTTCCATAAGATTAAAATCCTGCATAGGGGCCGAACGCGTTGGCGTTAAAGCCGCCGCTCTGCATGATGTACCCCACCAGGATAAAAACGATCAAAACAACATACAGCGCATTGCGGTGCTTGGCGCTTGCCAGGGCAACCTCAGCCGGTTTGTTTTTGCAGGCAAAATTGCGCCGGTGATCCAGCCAGATGCCAAGCGCCAGCGCCAGCACAGCGAACGCCCAATAAGCCGCTACCATAATGGTATTGGCGTAAAAGCCGGTATACGCTGTGCTGTACAGCTCCCCGGCAAAGCGGGCGGGGGACCAGCTGTTCATCAGGCAGCGGCCCAGGTAGACGAAAGCATCGCCAACGCCCAGGTTTTCGGCCATGCCGGAAAGGTTGCCGGACCCCACGCGGAAGAACACCATGCTGATGGTCCACAAAACAAACACCACAACCCGCTTGCCCCACAGCACACGGGCCGGGGTGCCGCGCTTTTTGGGTTTGCCAAAGCGGCGGTGCAGCAGCTCTTCGCCCACGCGGTAAACCGCCTGTAGCAGACCCCAGATGATGAATGGCGCGGTGCTGCCGTGCCAGAAGCCGGAAGCAAAGAACACGCAGAACACGCACAGCTCGGTGGGCAGGCGGCCAAAGCGGCCAAGATCTGCCCAGGCCAGCGGCATAAAGAGATAATCCTGCAGCCAGGAAGAAAACGAGATGTGCCAGCGGCTCCAGAAGCCGGAAAAGTTGGTGGCGTAAAACGGGGTCTTAAAGTTTTCCGGCAGGTCCAGCCCCAGCACAAGGCCGGTGGCACGGGAAATCTCGGAATAGCCGGAAAAGCTGAAATACAGATAAAAAGTGTACATCACCGCGGTCAAAATCAGCATGGGGGCGCTGTAATCCGCATAGTGGGGGAAAACCGTATCCACCACCATGTTCAGCACATCCGCCACGGCAATGTATTTGAACAGCCCCAGCGCATATAGCCGCAAAGCGCGCACCGTGCGGGCGGCATCAAAGCGGTGCTCGGCGCTCAACTGCGGCAGCAGCGCACCAGCGCGGCAGATGGGCCCCTGGGTGACGGTGGCAAAAAAGTTGAGGAACAGCGCCAGTCGGATAAAGCTGGTTTCCACCTCGCAGTCGCCGCGGGTGGCGTCGATCAGGTAGGCGATTGCGGCAAAACTGGTAAAGCTGATGCCCAGCGGCATCCGACCCCGGCATCATCCGCAACCGGCGCAAAATTGCGGCGGCCGTGGGCAACGCCGCTGTGTTTGCTGCCATCCGGCAGGAGTTTGGCAGCTTTGATAGCTACCTTTGGCAGTGGACCGGCGGCAAAACACTGGTGGAGCGCGGGCCGACCACCTCTCCCCTGTCCGACGCCATCTCGAAAGATTTGAAAAAGCGCGGCATGAAGTTTGTCGGCTCCACGATCATTTACGCCTATTTGCAGGCCGTGGGCGTGCTGTATGCCCATGAGCCGGGCTGCTTTTTGGAGGCAGCACCCTAGGGTGTATCTGAAAAGTCCTCAGCGCTGTTCAATTCTACTAAAAAGCACATCTGCTGCGTTGCTCATCCTTGCAATACATCCAGTATTGCAGCGGATTCGCGCCTTGCAGCTGTTGCTTTTCAGCGAATTTTCCAGCACTTTTGACTTATCAGATATACCCTAGCGAAAATCCGCTCCCGGTGGCCCCCAAATCTTGGCAAGTTTTGCACCTTTTCGCCTGTTGTTTTCTGTGTTACAATAAAGGCAGAGAATGAGGAATATGCACAAGAACCATTGCATCATCGAAAGGAACCCCCATGTTTGAAACACATGTTTTTGCACGCAGTACCGCACATTCTGCCGTGCTGTATTGGGATAAGCCTGCGGCTGCCGGGGCCGGAGCGCAATATACCGTCTATCTGGGCGGCCAGCCCGTGGCCACCTGCGGCCGCACCCACTTTACCCTGACCGACCTGCGCAGCCAGAGCGACTACCAGGCCGACGTGTTTTTCGGCCATCAGTGCGTGGGCAGCTGCGTATTCCGCACCACACCGGTCAAGAACCGCCTTGATGTGACCGAGGCACCGTTCTGGGCCAGGGGCGACGGCAAAACCAAAAACACCGCCGCTTTGCAGCGTGCTATCGACGCCTGCGGCGCCGGGGATGCCGTGTACATTCCCGCCGGCATCTACCTGACCGGCGCGCTGCGGCTGCACAGCAACATGGAGCTGTACCTGGACGAGGGCGCCATCTTGCAGGGCACCGCCGAGATCGTAGACTACCAGCCCCGCATCCCCAGCCGGTTTGAGGGCACCGAGATGCGCTGCTACTCAAGCCTTTTGAACCTGGGCACGCTGGACCACGCCGCCGGGCCGAACTGCGAAAACGTGGTCATCCGCGGCAAGGGCACCATTGCCAGCGGCGGCCGCGAATTGGCTGAGAAGATCATCGCCGACGAGCAGGAGCACCTGAAGGACTACCTGGCCGAGCACGCCGCCCTGGTGGCCGAGTGTGAGAACGAGCGGACCATCCCCGGCCGGGTGCGGCCGCGGCTGATCAACATGAGCAACTGCCGCAATGTGTGGGTACACGGCCTGACGCTGAAAAACGGCGCCAGCTGGAACCAGCACATGATCTACAGCGACAACATCACTACCGACCACTGCCGCTTTGTATCCGAGGGCGTGTGGAACGGCGACGGCTGGGACCCGGACTCCAGCACCAACTGCACGCTGTTTGCCTGCGAGTTTTCCACCGGCGGCGACGCTGTGGCCATCAAGTCCGGCAAAAATCCCGAGGGCAACAAAATCGGCCGCCCCAGCGCTCATATTTATGTATTCGATTGCCGCAGCACCGCCGGGCACGGCATCTGCCTGGGCAGCGAGATGAGCGGCGGCATCGAGGATGTGCAAATTTGGGATTGCGACCTGACCAACAGCTGGTCGGGCATTGAGATCAAGGCCACGCCCAAGCGCGGCGGCTATGTGCGCGGCGTGTCAGTGCGGGACTGCACCGCCTCCCGCCTGCTGGTACACACCGTGCCCTACAACGACGACGGCGAAGCGGCCCCCCGCCAGCCGGTATTCAGCCATTTGAGCTTTGAGCGGTTGACCCTGACCGGCCGCGGCCTGCGGGACGGCAGCTTTGAGAACGTGGAGCCGATTGAGCTGGCAGGTTTTGACGCCCCCGGCCACGAGCTACGGGACGTGGTGCTGGACGGCATCACCGTGGATAACGAGACCGGCACCATGACCCTGCCGGTGCAGTACTGCCGCGGGCTGACCATCCGGGATTTGACCTGCACAGCCCGCAAATAACCTTAGCAAAACGGTGGAAGTGTTTTCGTGTTCTCGTTTCCGCCTACAAAATAAAACGTATCAAGGAGGTTTATTATGGAACTTTCTGAACTGACTGCCCAGGCCCGCAAGGCCACCGAAGAATTACTGGAAGCCGCCCATCTGGAGACCGGCGATGTTTTCGTCGTCGGCTGCTCCAGCAGCGAGATTCGCGGCGGGCGCATCGGCCATGATTCCAGCATGGAGGTTGCTGCCGCTGTGCTGGCGGGCGTGCTGCCTCCGCTGCAGGAGCAGGGCGTCTACCTGGCCGCGCAGTGCTGCGAGCATCTGAACCGCTCGATCGTCATTGAACGCGAAGCCGCCAAAAAGTACGGCTATCAGATCGTGGCTGCCGTGCCGCAGCCCCACGCGGGCGGCAGCTGGGCCACCAACTGCTGGCGCACCTTTAAGGACCCTGTGCTGGTGGAGGAAGTGAAAGCCGCCGCTGGTATGGACATTGGCGGTACGCTGATCGGCATGCACCTGCGCCGGGTAGCCGTGCCGGTGCGCTTGTCGATGGATCACATCGGTGAAGCAATTTTGCTGTGCGCCCGCACCCGCCCGCCGTTTATTGGCGGCAGCCGCGCGGTGTACAGCGACACGGAGGTACGTTGATGGATGAAGCACAGAAGCAGGCAATGGCCGAGGCCGTTGCCAGGATTCGCGAGAACATGACCACCGCCGCCAAGGCCGCAGGCCGCGATCCCGGCGAGGTGCTGCTGTGCGCCGCCTGCAAGACCCGCACCGTGGAAGAGGTGATTGCCAGCGCCGTTCTGCCCATTGACCTGTTTGGCGAAAACCATGTGCAGGAACTGGTGGAAAAGACCGACGCCAACGCTTATTGCGGTAAGCCGGGGCATTTTATCGGCCATTTGCAGACCAACAGCATCTGGGGCAGGGTTTCGTAACGGACAAAATCAAAGGTGAACCAGCCGCGGCCCTGGGTCAGCTGACGCAGGAAGGTGGTAAAGTCCTGCATTTCACTCATGGGCACTTCGGCTTCCACAACCTGCTCGCCGTCCTCGTCCGGGTTCATGCCCAGCACGCGGCCGCGGCGCTTGGTTACTTCGCCCATGATATCGCCGGTGTTGTCGGCGGGTACATGGGCTTTCAGGGTGCCGATGGGCTCCAGCAGAACGGGGCCGGCTTCGGGGATGGCGGCCTTGTAGGCCAGCTTGGCGGCCATAATGAACGCCATTTCGCTGGAGTCCACAGGGTGATAGCTGCCGTCCAGCAGGGTGGCTTTCAGGCCGACCATGGGGTACCCGGCCAGAACGCCGTGCTGGGCTGCCTGACGCACACCCTTTTCCACAGCGGGGAAGAAGTTCTTCGGCACGCTGCCGCCGAACACGTTTTCGGCAAACTCAACGTCCTCACCCGGAATGGGCTCAAACTGGATCCACACATCGCCGAACTGGCCGTGGCCGCCGGTCTGCTTCTTGTGGCGGCCCTGGGCCTTGCAGCTCTTGCGGATGGATTCGCGGTAGGGCACGCGCGGGGCTTCCAGCGTGATCTCAACGCCAAACTTGTTCTTCAGCTTGGCAAGGGCGACTTCCAAATGCTGGGTGCCCAGGCCGCTGATGATCTGCTGCTTGGTCTCGGGATCGACCACGAAGGTAATGGCGGGATCTTCCTCAATCAGGCGGGCCAGCGCGCCGCTGACCTTGCCCTCATCGCCCTTTTTGGCAACCCTGACAGCCATGCGGTAGCAGGCAACGGGATAGCTGGGGGCGGGCAGGGTGACAACACGGGCAGGATCGCATAGGGTATCGCCGGTCTTGGCGGTGGCCAGTTTGGCAACTGCGCCAATATCACCGGCCACAATGGCGGGGGTGTCGGTCTGTTTTTTGCCGCATACGGTCAATGTTTTGCCCAGGCGCTCCGGCTGGCCGGTGCGGGCATTGATGACGTTGCTGGTTGCGCTCAGCTTGCCGGACAGGACCTTGATAAAGCTCAGCTTGCCCACAAACGGGTCGGCAACGGTCTTGAACACATAAGCGCAGGTGGGGGCGGTGTCGTCCACGGTGATTTCAACCGGCTCACTGTCAGCGTTTTCGCCAACAACAGCGGCGGTTGCGGCGCTGGGCAGCAACTCCTTCATGTTGTACAGCAGCATATCCAATGCCTGCAGGTTGACGGCACTGCCGCAGAACACGGGGGTGATCTGGCCGATGCGCACGCCTGCGGCCATGCCGGTAACGATCTCTTCGGTGGTGAACGGCTTGCCCTCAAAGAACTTTTCCATGAGGGTCTCGTCCGTTTCGGCAATGGCTTCATACATAGCCTGGATCAGGCCCTCAAAGCGGTGGCCGATGTCGGGCAGGTCGATCTGCACCTGTTTGCCGCTTTCGTACTTGAATGCCTTCTGGCTGAACAGGTTGATGTAGGCCACGGTGCCATCGTCCAGGCGGGCAGGCACAACGCAGGGGCAGATAGAAGGGCCGAACTTGATTTTCAGCTGTTCCAGAATCTTGAAGTAGTCAGAATTTTCAAGGTCAGATTTGGTCACAAACACCATGCGGGCCTTGTTGTTTTTCAGTGCCAGTTTATAGGCCTTTTCTGCGCCGACGGTAACGCCGGAACGGCCAGAAACACAGATCAGGACACTTTCCGCAGCGGTGATGCCCTCGGCAGCGCCGGTTTCAAAATCAAACAGGCCGGGAACATCAATCAGGTTGAACTTGGTGCCGTTACTTTCCACGGGAATCACGCTGGAATTCAGCGATGCTTTGCGGCGTGCTTCTTCGGGGTCAAAATCGCTGGCGGTGGTGCCGTCCTCAACACGGCCCATGCGCTCGGTTGCACCGCTCAAATACAGCAGGGCTTCGGTCAAAGTCGTTTTGCCGCAGCCTGCGTGGCCGGCCACAAGAATGTTGCGAATGTCCTTACTGGCGTATTCCATTGTCTTACAAACCTCTTTTCGCGCCGGGATAAGCTCTCCCCACCCGGCATATGTATTTATTGTGATGTGGTATGCTCCACATTTGGCATGTTTTTACTTTACCACACTTTTTGCCTAAAATAAACAGTTTTTTTGAATATTTTTGAAAATATTTGTGAACGAATAATGAGCGAGCAGGCACGGCGCAAAATTGGTGCGTTGGTGCGTGCAATGGCAGGGCGCTGCCGCCGCCGTGATTTTGCCATAGCAGGAATAGAAATCCGTTCCAAGGGGTACCGCACAATTTCTGCGCTGTTTGGAATGATGCAGGTTTGCTGTCAGCTTTTCTGCCGTTCCAGCCGCACAATGGCCACGGTGATATCATCCTGGCGCGCCCCACTGCGGCGCACAGCGCTGGCGGCAACGGCTTCGGCGGTCTGCTGCGGGCTTTGGCCCAGCCGGGTGCTCAGGGTCAGCTGGTCACACAGCCAGGCGGAGCCATCGCACAAAGCACCGTCGCTGACCATCATCACGGTGTCGCCCACATCCAGCGTTAAGGCGGTGGAACGGCCCGTTACAGTGGGCAGCACCCCCATGGGCAGGCTGGCACCATCCAGCGTGCGCACAACGCCTGCCCGGCATAAAAAGCTGGGGGCCGCCCCCGCTTTGAACAGTCCGGCCCGCCCGGTGTACAGGTCCAGCGTCAGTAGGTCCAGCGTTGCACCGCTTTCCTGCCCTGCGTTTTTCAGGCCCAGTGCCACGTTGACCAGTCGGGCAGCGCTTTCGGCGGCAAACCCGGCCTGCAGCAGCTGGGCCGTCAGTTTGGCGGCCATCTGGCCGTCCACGGCGGCGGGCTTGCCGGTGCCCATACCGTCACACAGCAGCATCTGGGCGCGGCCTGCACTGTCGCAGAATTGACGGCAGGCATCCCCGCTCACGGTTTCCGGCGGGGCAGGGCGGCTGGCCAGGCCGAACACGGCGCGGTAGAGCGGGCGTTCGCCAAAATGCAGCATGGTCACGGTGCGGCAGTTGGTTACTTCCGGTGGATCAAAGTCCCGGCGGCAGATGCGGCCCATTTCCTCAGCCAGGGCGCGGCACTCGCCGGGGGTAAAGCTGGTCCGGGGCAGAGTAACGGCGGCGGTAACCCGCCCGGCCAAATCAGTCAGGACGGTACATTCCAGTGGTTCCAGCCCAAGAGAAGCAAACAACTGGGTGGTGCGGGCTTCGCGCCGGGGGTCCGGCAGGCCAGCCCGGCCCAGGCGGGCGGCCATTTGGGCTAAGCGCCAGACACCCGGCCCAGATGCCCGCGTTTTTCGTGTTGGGCTTGTCCTGCAGCAGCCGCCGCACCGCCACAGTGGCCGTGAGTGCCGCAATGACCTTGACCCCCAGCACCGCAGGCTGAAACGCCAAACTGCTGATGAGCACGCCACCTGCCGCGGCAAACAGGTAGAGCGGCGGACAGACCATCGTGAAGGCCAGCCCAAAGGGTGCGGCCCCGCCGTAGACTTGCCCGGCCCCCAGCACCAGCCCCGTGGCGGCCGCCGCCCCCTGCCACAGCAGCGCCGCCCCGCGGGCACCGGGCAAGATAGCAGGCAGTTGTACGTTTGTATGCAGTTTTTCTCCCAAATAAGTAGCCATAGCAGCATGTCCCCCTTTATCTATATGCCGATCGGTGCCATTACCATACCACGCCCGGACGTTTGTTTTTGCCGCAGAGCGGGGAAACCCGATAAAGCTTTGCAAACAGCAATAATTACCGCCGCTGGGACACGCCGCGCCGAAAAAGCGCCGCGAAGCCTTTTTTTCGGCGCACAGCTATGCTACAATGTTTATAATTGAGGGAAAGGAAGCGTTTTATGGAGATCCATCATTGCGAGAACCCGGTCTGCCGGTTTGTGACCCGCCATGCGGTCCCCGACATGTGCCCGCTGTGCGGCGGGGCGTTCTTTCAGCCCAGCGATGGCAGCGACTTAGTCGCCGCCGATTGGGTGGCGCTGGGCATCGAGTCCAAAACCGACGGCCGTTTTGATGACGCTTTTTCTGACTTTGAAAAAGCCGCCGCCGAGGGTGACGCTGCCGGGCAGTGCATGCTGGGCCTGGCCTACGAGACCGGCGAGGGCGTGGCCCAAAGCTGGCCGGATGCCGTGCTGCTCTACCGCGCCGCCGCGGGCCAGGGCCACGCCCAGGCCCAGTGCAATTTAGGCTGGTGTTATGAGTTCGGCAAGGGCGTGCCCCAGGACGCCAAGGCCGCGGCCCGCTGGTACGGCGAAGCCGCCCTGCAGCACGACCCCCGGGCCGAGTGCTGCCTGGCCATCTGCTACACCAACGGCACCGGCGTGGCAGCGGACCCCGTGCGCGCCGCGCAGCTGTATACCCTATCCGCCCAGGCGGGGTTTGTGCCCGCCATGCGCAACCTTGCACAGATGATCCATTTAGGACGCGGCACCGCCAAAAACGACGAAGCTGCCCTGGCCTGGTACCAAAAGGCCGCTGCCCAGGACGACGCCCGTGCCCTGTTTATGTGCGGCCAGTTTTATGAGAAAGGCTTTGGCGTGGAGTCCAACGCACCGCTGGCTGCCGACTTTTACCTGCGCGCCGCCCGGCAGGGCTATGCCCCGGCCCAGGCCTGCTATGCCATCTGCCTGGAGTGCGGCCGCGGCGTACCCGCCAACCCCACCGAGGCCGTGCAGTGGTACACCCGCGCCGCCCGGCAGGGGGACACCCAGGCGCAGTTTGCCCTGGCCGTCTGCTGCGAGCAGGGCACCGGCACGCCCCAAAGCTGGGGGGATGCCATCCGCTGGTACAGCATGGCCGCCGCGCAGGAGCTGCCCCAGGCATTGTTGAATCTGGGCCTCTGTTACGAGCGGGGCGCCGGCGTGCGCCGCAACCCCGAGGAAGCCCTGCACCTGTACCGCCGCGCAGCCCGACTTGGCCTGCCCGCCGCCGAGAACCGCATCGGTGCCCTGTATGAGCGGGGCGACGGCGTGGAGCAGAGCTGGCCCACCGCCACGGCCCATTACCGCCGCGCCGCCGAGGCCAACTACGCCCCCGCCCAGTGCAACCTTGGCTGGTGTTACGAGTACGGCCAGGGCGTGCCGGAGGATCTGACCCTGGCCGCCGCATGGTACGGCAAGTCCGCCGCCCAGGGCTTTGCTCGGGCGCAGTGCTGCCTGGGCTGGTGCTATGAGTTCGGCAAAGGCGTGGAGCTGGACGAGGCACGGGCGGTAGAGCTGTACCGCGCCGCCGCCGAGCAGGGCCTGCCCCGCGCCCAGTGCTGCCTGGGCTACTGCACCGAGAAAGGCATCGGCACCGAGGCCGACCCCGCAGCCGCCGCCGAGTGGTACCGCCGCTCCGCCGAGGGGGGGGGTATTCCCGGGGAATGTACAACTACGCCTGCTGTTTTGAGAACGGCACCGGCGTGAAAAAAGACCTGCCGCTGGCCCAGCAATGGTACGAGCGCGCCGCCAAAGAGGGCCTGCCCGACGCCATGTACGAGCTGGGCGTCTGGTACGAGGACGGCCGCTGCGGCCCCAAAGATGCCGCCCAAGCCCTGGCCTGGTACAAAAAAGCCGCCGAGGCCGGGCATGACCGGGCCCGGAAAGCGGTGGAGCGGATGGAAAAGCTGGTGTGACAAATCGGAATTGACCGAGTTCTTTGAGTGAGATATACTTTTTGGACGAAGGGAAGGAAGAAGAAAAAAGTACTTTAGAGGTATTATGGAATGAGTAATAAATTGGTTGAGCACAAAGAATCAAAAGAAATATTAACTGGAAATCAAAAGAAAATTTTGTTTTGGATTTGTTTCATTATTTTAAGTATAGTTTTCATTACAGTCTGGATAAATATACTTTTGACATCTAAAGCATTTAATACACAAATGGAAGAGATGGTACTGGGAGAAGATTACTATATGGAGGATATTGTGATTACAGGTAAAAGGGCTGAAGATGCCTCGGCTGATACGATATCTCAGAATTATTTCTTCTACTACAACAATGGAAAAGTGAATGATTATCACAAGCGAATGCAAGTACCAGGATTTGTATATTCGGAATATAATGTAGGAGATTCCATAGCTGCATATACCACAGACCATGTTAGTTATTCTTATTACAAGTATGGGATTCTTCCGGATACAGAGTATACAAACAATGAATTAATGAAAGTGGCTGGCGTATTGCTTGGAATAGGAATATTTTTATTGGCTTTGTTTGGGGTATTAAGTAAGAAAATGAATTACAAGAAGTAACCAACTTCCAGTTTATCTAATCAATCCTCCGAAACCCTTGTATTTTCAAGGAAAATCGGCATTTTAATACTCGTTCCTTATGTATTTTCCCTTGTTTTTGCCCTTATGAGCCGAAACAAGGGAAATTTTTTGTTTAGGCTTCCCCGACCACCTTATCAAGCAGTCTTGCGGAAGTTCGTTTTGCTTCCCTCTTAGAGTGAGCGTAAATGTTCATTGTGGTACTTACGTCAGCGTGTCCGAGCAGTTCCTGCACATCCTTTGGTGCTGCACCGTTGGAGAGCAGATTGCTGGTGAATGTGTGTCTCAGCATATGAAAATGGAAATCTTCAAATGGACGAGTTCCGCACAATGCAGACTCTTATGCTAAAGGTACAGAAACAGGCGAAAGCAATCAAGAAGATACAAGAAGTCACACTTCCGAATCTGCGACAGCAGCTTGCAGAAACAACGGGTATCTTCAAGGGCAAGGAGCGTAAGGCTCTGGAAAAGCAGATACAGCAGACTGAAACCGAACTTGCTGAAAAACTGGATAAAATCCCCGATATTCTAAAAGATGACGGTTATCCTGATGTACAGGCGTTTATGAAAACTTACCGCAAAGCAGAGGCTATTGTGACGCAGTATAACCAAGACCTTGCAGAATGGGAGCAGGCAGTCAAGAACGGACGGAAACCTGCCGAGAAACAGCACAGACCACCCGAAAGACAAAGTGTGCGTAACAGGCTCAGACAGCTTCAGGAAGAGGGCAAACAGAACGCTCAGCCGAAGCAGAGAAAGAAATCCCAAGACAGGGACAGATAATCACGACATAGGAAATCAACACCGCAGGGCAACCTGCCTTGCGGTCTTACATAGACAAATTTGACTGAAAACCAATGGCAAGAATTATGTTTTGAAATATATCATTTTAAGGATACTTTCTTTTTTGTTCAAAAAGTGATATATTGATACAAAGCAATTCGAAAGGCGGTGAACTCACACAATGAGACTTATTCGAGGTAACTACTCGGTGCAGTTGTAAATCTGGCAACAGATTGTATCGAGCTTATTTTATGATGTTGTCAGTTAGCTGCACCTATAATTGATGTACAAAACAAAAATATTCAAAATAGGAGTAGTTACGATGAAAGAAAAAGAATTGATCGACATTTGGAAAAAAGAAGAAAGTGTTGCACATATCCATGGATGGGATTTTTCTCACATTGAGGGAAGATATACGGAAGAAACGGACTTGCCTTGGAATTATCAACACATCATACTGGATTACTTAAAACCAGAAATGAAACTGCTGGATATAGATACTGGTGGTGGTGAATTCTTGTTATCTCTCCGCCATCCTTATGTAAAGACAAGTGCAACCGAAGCCTATCCCCCAAATATTCAGCTATGCAGAGAAACCTTGCTCCCTCTCGGTATTGATTTTCGTGCAGGTGATGGAAAGGATATGTTGCCATTTGGTGATTATGAATTTGATATTGTCATTAATCGTCACGGTGATTTTAATGCCAAAGAAATACATCGTGTTTTGAAATGTGGAGGAATTTTTATCACTGAACAGGTTGGGGCTGAAAATGACCGTGAATTGGTGGAGCTTCTCTTAGGAAAAACTGAACTTCCATTTCCAGAACAGTATCTTGATATAGTTAAAAAACGATTTTGTGATGTAGGTTTTGACATTTTGGATGCACAGGAATGCTTCAGACCAATCAAATTTTTTGATATAGGTGCACTTGTTTGGTTTGCGCATATTATAGAGTGGGAATTTCCTAATTTCTCTGTAGATAATTGCAAGAACAGATTACTGTATGCACAACAAATTTTAGAGCAAAACGGTTGTATTGAAGGAAAAATTCATCGATTTTTATTGGTATTGCGCAAGGCGAAATAAAAATTGACTATAAAAAAACCAAGGGCGAAGATGTGTAGAAGCATCTTCGCCCTCGTATCGTTAATCCTATGAAGAAATTATTTCATTATTCACAATTTCTCTTGCATAAGCTTGTATGTTATTCATCAATCCTATCTATTCCATAGGCTGTTCTGCTTTTAACTGTTCTGTCACACCCTGCTTTTGAACCATTTTCTCAATCAATCTGTGGAACATTTGCTCCGCCTGTTGGTTAATATCTGCAAGATAGCGGTTAAGTGTCCCATCAATCAGCATCATGGTGTAAACAATGTGCCTATGCTCTTTCAGATACTGCTTGTAGCGTTGTCCCCATAAGCCGATAGGCTGTGTTTCTTCTTCGGCAAGTATCAGACAAGGGATATAATAATCACCCTGCAATTCATACCACAAACCGTTGCTTTTATCAAAAATGTACTTGTCCATATAATAAATCCTCCAGTATAATATATTCGCACATACGTCACAGTTCTCCGATTGCCACATTCTGTCATATCTTGTTATCAGATTTTCTTGCCCTTATCAGCTTCCAAGGGAAGAATAAAATAGTGTGAAATCGTATAATAAGTTATGGTGAGCATTTTGCGATAAACCCTTAATTTTCAAGGCTTTTGGAGGATTTTATTAAAACCCTGTGAGGGTTAATAACCACTTATAAAATTGTGGTTTTCAAATTCCGATTTGTATGGGTGACTGACCGTTTGAGATTTGGCGGTTGTTTGCGTTGGTTTGTAGGGAGGGGTCAATATGGAGAAGGGCTCAAAAGCGTTAAGAAAAATGCAGCACTCCTGCATTTTTTAGCTTTTGGGGCTTTCGACCTCCTCACCTTTTTTGGTCACAAAAAAAGTAGGCCTACCGGAAGAATCCCATTATAAAAGGGGTGTCACCGCATGGTGGTGACACCCCTTTGCTGTTTATTCAAAAAAATCAATGATACACTGGTAATACAGTTCCGCCGCCTGTTCACAGGCGGAGTTGGTGCATAGGGCGGCGCGGTCGGATGCGTTGGTGATGAAGCCCTCCTCCACCAGCACAGCGGGGCAGCCGCAGTCCTCCAAAACCGTAAAGGTCGGGTCGGAACGCACTGTCGTGTCCGACGATTCCGCGACTACACGGGCGTTGTTGGCGTCAAAATATAAGTACCGCACGCCGTCCCAGCCCCGCAGGGTCAGGCCCAGCTGGTCCCGGAAAGCCGCCGTCACAAGCCGGCCGAACCGCACGCTCTCGGCGTTGGCGGCCAGGGCGGGCGGCGCGGCGTAACATTCCAGCCCGTTGGTTGCGGCGCTGGCATCGCTGTTTAAATGGATGGACAACAGCAGGTCGGCCCCGGCTGCTTTGGCTGCGGCGGCACGCTCGCTGGGCTTCAGGTAGGTGCTGCCGTCGGCGGTCAGCAGGGGCGCAAAGCGGTCATCCGCCGCCAGTTTCTCGTACAGCAGTTGGGCGGTGCACAGTGTGACGTCGCTCTCCCGCACGCCGTCGGCCTCACTGCCCCAGTCCTCGGCCCCGATGTTGGGGTTGATGCCCCCGTGCCCGGGGTCGATGGCCACCACATACTGCCCCGGCGCGGCGGGCTGGGCGGTCGGCTCCGCTTGCGCGGGCGTATCAGCGGGCGCCGCAACGGGCTGCGGCTCGGCGCTGGCGTGCAGGGGGCTGCCGCCGTACAGCACTATCGCCACGGCCCCGGACACCAGCAGCACAGCCGCCGCATACAGCAGCCGCCGCACCATTTTGGCCCGACGTTTGCGGCGGCAGCGGCGCTGCATTTCCCGCGTGGGCTGCCTGGTTCGTGCGGTTTTGGTTACCATACCAGATTCCCCCTTTTGCGTATAGGTGCATTGTACAAGGGGGATGTTACAGGGTTGTGTCAGTTTTGTAACAAGGCTGGCCCTTTTTGCGGAAAACGGTGGGAAGTTGTCAGCCTGTGTCGAGCGATTGCCGTGAAAATTAAAATGGCAAATATTGACAGTTTTACCAATGTCTCGTATAATAACTACAGATTGTTGGGCCAGCCGTCACAGACCACCAGCAATGCCAAATATAATGCAAAATTTTTGGGGAATGTAAGAAAATAGAGGAGGAATCTTTATGATTTCTACAGGAATTATTCGCAGTATCGACAGTTTGGGACGCGTTGTGCTGCCTAAGGAACTGCGCCGCACCTTTGAGATCACCACCGATACGCCGCTGGAGATCATGACCGAGGGCGATGCCATCCTGCTGCGCAAGTACCGCCCCGCCGATGCCTGCGTCCTGTGCGGCCAGGTATCCCCCGGCTCGGTACAGCTGTACGGCAAAACCGTCTGCCCCGCCTGCCAGAGAGCGTTGGCCGAAAAGGAGCAGGGTTGACCTGCTTTCTTTGCAAAGAAAGTAGGCAAAGAAACTTTCAATAGTTTTACACGCAAAGGGGATATAAGGAAAAGCCATTCACTCTTTTGTAGGGGGTGCTGCTTGCATCGCCCCGCAAAGTGCTGCCATACCGGCGGGCCGATGACGAGCATCGGCCCCTACAATTTTCTTCCTGACATAATACATACAAAAACCGGGCAGGCCCTTTTGGTGTTTGGGTCTGCCCGGTTGTGTTTCTTATGGATGGCTCACTCCGCCGGGTGCAGCGCACGCATGGATTCCTCGGCGTTTTTCACCAGGTTCAACAGGCTTGTCGCGTGGCGGGGGTAGTCCTGGGTCAGGCGCTCGGTGCTTAACGAGAGCGTCGCCGGGTCCAGGCTGTCCTTGCCTCCGTCCTCGCCGGTCAGGGCGGCAGCCAGCTCGGCTTCGGCCACGTGCATGGCGGCATCGGCATTGCCCTGCCACCGCGCCGCGCCGACACGGAACATGCCAACCGCATTTTTCGGCGATGCATCGTACAAGCGTCGGAACACTTTGTACACGGCCAGCATCAAATACTGGCTGATCTGGATGACCAGCTGCTTATCCTTGCTTTCCTGCAGCTTGTCGTACAAAATATCCAGCGAATTTTCGATGAGTTTTTTGTACATTGTGGGCAGCACACTGCCGCGGTAGACGCTGCCGCTGGTGCTGGCGCCGGTTTCCGGCAGGTCGGCCACGCTGA
>VOFH01000830.1_pt1 | contig 42001 bp, 58 predicted proteins | sample 5384091 | NCBI WGS metagenome assembly VOFH01 (sample SAMN12384727, study PRJNA508395) | human gut metagenome | isolation source: healthy gut G | host: Homo sapiens
GATGGTGCAAAGATGTACAGTATGGGAATGACAAAATTTCAAGAAGTGGCTAAGGATGCCAAGGCTTGTTATAAGATTGGTCAGCTTGTACTTGTTAATACAGAAATATTGGATAAGTATCTTGAAACTTTTCATATTACAGATTCTGAGTTTTATAAGTAGGTGATGTTATGGTAAATACATTGAGTGGTTCAGTTAGTGCCTATAGAAAAGAAATTGTAAAACCAAGATTTATTCGTATTGATGAAGTAATGGCTTTATTAGATGTAACACGAGATGAGGCAATGGATATAGCATTAGCTGCTGGAGCAAGATATCAGCTTGCAAAGATTATATTAGTACATAAGGAAAGGTTGATGAAATTTATGAAACATTTTGCAAGAGTGCCTAGTTCAAACAAAATCGTAGAAAAGAAGTTTGTAAGAATTGGGGAAGCTTCAATGACATATAGCATAGGGCATCATAGATTTATTGAAATGGCTAGAGCAGCGGGTGCTGTATATAAGATTGGAACAGCTAAGGGCAATACTATATTAATAAATTTGGAAATTTTTGATGATTATATGGAGCAATTCAGAGAACCGCCAACAGAAATGAAACATCCATTGCCAAATGTGAAAGGAGACTGATGAATGAGTTACTCATATAAGTGCTATTCAGATACAAAGGATTTTATGAAAAAATTTGTAAATGCAGAGGAAGGAGCGATTATTTATGGGATAAGTAAATCTAGAATCATAGTAATTGCGAGAGAGGCAGGAGCAGTCTATAAAGTCGGTAATTCAGCATTAATCAATACGGAATTATTTGAAAAATATCTTGAACGATTCAGAGAGCCGGCAAGAGAACTGCCTAAGCATACATGGAACAAATTAAAGGAAATGACAAATACACCAAAAACTGGTGAAAATTCGTAAAAATACACCAGTGGTGTCACTTCCGTAAAATTAAAGTGCATTGTAGAATATCAATTGTCCAAGAGAGATTGGACATAACAATTGAATAATCAGTTACAGATTTGCAAAGTAGTTTGCACTGCAGAGTATCTGTAGGTAGTAAAATTACGGGGCATGTACCTGGAGGATGAAAGTCACAGCTATCATATTAGTAGTCTGATGGATTGAAAGATGAAGGGCGAGAAGCTGGATGGAAATCTGGTAAAAGGAATAGGCATGTTGCGTAAGGATAATTAACCACAGAGGGCGAGAAGTTCGTCCTTATCCTCAAAAGGCTAAAAGAGGAGATAGTGCTTCTGATAATTCAGAAGGGCGTCGTGAAACACATTTTGTGGCTCGTCTGTAACTCCCGGAGGTGAGAACACCTCTTTGTACACGGGGCGATATAGGAGTCTAGAAGACTGGCGTGTACCTACATGCTTAGCGTTAAGCATAGCCATGTAGACTATATCACTTCCAAATTCAAATTCTGTCTATATGGCAACTAATTTGAAGGAGGATAAAGTGGTGATGGGATTTAGCATAGCATTAATAATTATTGTTCTTATCGTATTGTATTCGTTAGCTAGGACGGCAGGAGAGTCGGACAGGACAATGGAACAGATAAGAGAGCAATCACTCCTTGGAAGGGAGGAGAGCTCTGGTGGGAACAGTTGAAAAAAGAGATAAGCATAAGAAACGCAGGTTTGTATCTCCAGAAGAAAAGCTTGAAAGAGAATTAAAAGATTGTATGCATTGTAGATTCTTCTGGGGACATAACAACAGATGTGCCAATGGAACATGTTGTAAACCATCTAAGAAAAAGGAACAGAAACTTCCGACGGAATGTGTCGGATGTCCATATTATCGAGGGAATGGTTATTGTTTTCCTTGTATGCGAAAGCTGATAGGAAAGTAGGTGGTTAAGATGTTCAAGTGGCTGTTTAAGAAGAAAGGATGTGCAAAACACATGAATAACAAGTTAGAAGTAATCGGCATTGATCATGGCTGGTCAATGATGAAAACAATCTCTCAGGTATTTGTCAGTGTTAAGGAGATTACAACAACTCCGGCACTTTTCGGCGATGTACTTGAGTATGAAGGAAAGTTCTATAAGGTTGGAGATGTGAGGCAGGAAGTAAAGGATACAAAGGTCGAAGATGACAGCTTTTATCTTCTCACTTTTGCAGCAGTTGCCAAGGAACTTAAAAGAAGAGGTCTTGCAGAGGCAAAGGTATTTCTTGCTGTAGGACTTCCACTTACAAGATTTGGAGCAGAGAAGAATGATTTTATCAAGTACCTGACAAAGAATAAGCGTGTAAGCTTCAAATATGAGAATGAGTCATATCATATTGAAATTGATGATGTGGCAGTATTTCCTCAGTGCTATGCAGCAGTAGTGGACAAGATTCCTGCTATGGCAAAGAAAACACTGATAGTAGATATTGGAAGCTGGACAATCGACATTATGCCGGTAATCAACAAGTCACCGGATGAATCAAAGTGTGTGACGATTCCAAAAGGTCTTATTACCTGTATGCGTTCTATCAATGAGCAGTGTGTAAGACAGCTTAACGGAGAGGTAGACGAGTCAGAGATACAGAACATCATGCGATATGGCAGGTCAGATATTGATGATGAATACTTTGCCATTATCAAGGCAGAGATAGAGGATTTTGTTGATAAGGTATATAACTCAATCCGTGAGTTTGGGTATAACTTAAAGACTACACCGATTGTATTTGTCGGTGGCGGGGCAGTTGTGATGAAGAATTTTGGTAGTCACGATGCAAAGAACATTTCCTATAACCTTGATGTAAAGGCAAATGCAAGAGGATATGAGCAGCTTGCCACAATGGGACTTAAAAGCACTAAGCGATTATCATAAGGAGGCAGATGATGGGAAGAAGACTTGAATATGAAGTAAAAACTTCTGTCCGCCTCAACATGAGCAATCCTCAGCATGTGAAAATCAATGATGTGATTCAGAACCTTGATCCGAAGATTTTCAAATCTAAGAATCAGTTCATCATAGATGCGATTCAGTTTTACATTGATAATTATGGAAAAGAAACCTTTGTTATCAAGAAGAAGGAAAAAGAGAGGGCTGAATATATCCGGTCAGAAGATATTGATGACATTAAGGAAGAAGTCATTGAAGCAGCAACCAATGAGGCTAGGAAAGAGGTCATAAGGCTGTTAGGCGGAGTGATATCCGGGATGAATGTTGGTCAGCCGGTAATAATGCAGGCAGCCAATAGTGAAGCACAAGAACCTACAGAAGATGTTATGGACGATGCAGATGTTGCAGGACTTGCAATGGGATGGATGTCGAAAGGAGACTGATTATTATGAGAAGAGTTATGGGAGCCGTAGGAACAGTAATTTTAGAGATACTCAAGTGGATATTAAGGATAATTCTTGGAGCGTTGAAGCTGGTCTTAGGACTTGCCAGAATAATTCTTCTTCTATTCGCTATGGTGGCAAGGATATTTCTTTCATTCGTAAGAATGGGCACATTCTGAGAGGAGGTGAGCGTATGCAGGTAAAGGGTTTATTCTTAAATTATAAGAAAAACAGAAGACTTATGCAGTATTTCTTTAAAATAAGAGAGCTGGTATAATGAAAGGAGTTTAAGATGCACAGAATACGGGACAGTCCTATGTGTCCCGTGCATTACAGATAAATAGTTCACCGCAAGGGTGGATGGCACGGAACACAAAGCCCGTCCCTCTTGAGGAGAAGGGATGGGTGATTACTATGAAGAAGATAAGTATTATCTTATTATCCGCAGTACTGGTCTTTTCAATGGCTGCCTGTAATGGTGGTAAGGAAAAGGCTGATAATCAGACAGAGAAACAGACGGAAAGCGTAAAGCCAACTGAAGAAGCAGAAATGGCAACGGAAGCTGTCACAGAGGTCACAACCGAAGCTGGAAGTGAAGAGACAGAGAAAGATATTGCCGAGGCTAAAGATTCAGAAGAGAAGACTGATAAGGAAGATAACCGGTCCGCTGATAATGAAACTGCTTCAAAGCAGGAAGAAAAGTCAGAGCAGAATGACGAGCCGGAACAGAAAGCTCCTGCAAGTGGTAATAAGGAAGCTGGTGGAAATCCGAGTAATGCAGGTAATGGTGGTCAGACTACAGACAATCCGAAAGACAATGTGAGTAATCCACAGCCTGCTTCCGTGGCGTACAGTCCACAGAATGTTGTGTCACTTGCAACAGCAAAGTGTCAGGCAGGAGGGATGGTTACCACACAGCAGAATTTACAGAACCATTTGAATGATGGCAGTATCACGCAGGAAGAGTACAATGAGTATTATCCTTACGATGGTATGGAAGGCTCTTATTATAGTGTGTTTGTAGAGACAGACCTCAACAAAGCAAGTACCATTGATGGACAGCGGTTATCATCTGAGGATGCAATCGCAGAATATATTGCAAGTATGTTACTTTTGGAAACAGATCCGGTATTCTACATCAGTTATGATGGAGTTTACACGACAGGCGGCACAGACTATTACGAGTTTCGATGTCACAGATAAATAAAAACGAATAGAAGCAGAATGAAGAAAGATGTAAGCCATAAACTTATGTCTTTCTTTTTTTATGCGTAAATTAAGGAGGAAAGAGCACATGAAACAGAAACTAAAGCGTTTTATGGCAGGATTTATGGCTATGCTCACACTGGTTGGAACACTCTTTACGAATGGTACAACAGCATTTGCAGCCAGTCCGCAGGCAAATATTGCGTTCTGGAATGCATCAGTCAAAAATTCCGGAGAAGTAAGTGAGCTGAAGCCCGGATATAATCATGGCAAGATTCTGTATTCAATTCTTGACGGAAATTCTGCATATTGTATGAATTTCGGATTAAGAGCAGATGGCGGTCAGCTTATGAACAGCTACGATGAGGCGAGCACATCAATGTCAGCACAGCAGAGAAAGCTTTTAAGTTACTGCCTTTATTATGGGTTTAACAGTACACAAAAGGCGGCACCAAGCAACAGTCAGTGCGATGAGTATATCGCAACTCAGGCATGGTATGGGTTATTGTAGCAGATATCTTTGGAACCGGAAGTGGTGATTCGGCAGCAAGAAAGCTCTGTAACACAGCACCAAGTCCTGATTCTTCATACAGCTATTATGAGAGGCTCAGGGACAATATCAGCAGCTCCTACAATGCAACACTTCCAAGTTTTGCATCACGCAGAACCAGTGAGGCACCAACTTATGAATTGAAGTGGAATGAGGGAAGTCAGAGATTTGAAGCAACATTATCTGACAGCAATGGTGTCTTATCAGACTTTGATTTTGGCATCAGCGGATATTCTGTTGATAAGAATGGCAACAGTATTACAATCTCTTCAACGAGCGTGAATACTACAGCTACAACAGGAACATTCACATCCAATACTGGTAAGGTTGAGACAACATCAAGCTGTGTAGTCTGGCTTACGGGCAAGAGCGGTTATCAGGAGTTTATTTCTGAAAGACCGACAGCAGATCCTATCAAAGCATATATCAAGGTCAAGACAGAGAACATCGGATATGGTGAGCTTACAAAGACAGATGAGTCAAGCGGAGTGAAGCTCTATTCTGACAGCGGATGCACAAACAGAGTACAGACCATGACAACAGAAGGAAATGGATATGCAAAGTCAGCTGCACTTGTTGCAGGCACTTATTATGTAAAAGATATTACCGCTCCAAAGGGATATGTCCTTTCCAGTAAGGTTCATACACTTACTGTAAAAGCAGGACAGACAACGGGAATCTCTGCAACAGATAATGAGCAGCTTGGAGCAATCACAATCTACAAAGAGGGTGAGGTGCTTAGCTCATGGAATGGAAGCAATTTCACCTATGAGAAAAAGAAGCTTTCCGGAGCAGCATTCAAGGTAACTGCAGGAGCAGATATCTACAAGGCAGATGGTACTAAGGTGTACAATGCTGGCGATGTAGTAGCAGAAAGCCTAACAACAGGAACTGACGGACAGGTGGTATTATCTGACCTTCTTGGAACTTATGTGATTACTGAGATTAAGAGCATTGACGGATATACAATCAATACCACACCTCAGACAGTAGCAGTTGAGTATAAGCACCAGACTGTGACAGTCCAGTATGAATCAACTACGATTGAGAATACAAGACAGAAAGCGGATGTATCTGTCGTAAAGAAGGACTCTGACACAGAGAACCCTCTTGATGGTGGCAAGTACACACTTTATGCCGGAAATGACATCAAAAACTATGCCGGACAGGTTATTGTCACAAAGGGTACAGCTCTTGAGACAGTAACTACAGGTGCGGACGGAAAGGCAAGCTACAGCGTGGATCTGCCAATCTCTAACGGATATTATATCCAAGAGACACAGGCACCATATGCATATATTAGAAACCAGTCTGATGTATATAGCTTCAATTTCAATGTATTACCTGAAACACAGGCAAAGGCATCATTCAGTCACACATTTGTGAATGACAGAACGACAGCAAAGATTCATATCTACAAGGTAGACAAGGAATCAGGCAAGGCAGTAGCCCAGGGAGATGCAAGCCTTGAAGGTGCAGTTTATGGTCTTTATGCAAGAAACGATATCGTGCATCCGGACGGAGCAACAGGAGTCGTATTCAAAGCAGGTGACCTTGTAGCAACACTTACAACAGATAAGAATGGAGAGGCAGAGGTCAATAACCTTTACCTTGGAAATTATTATGTAAAGGAAATCACTCCATCAGAGGGGTATCTCTTAGACGAAGAGGAACATGATGTGGTATGTGATTATGAGGGAGACCTTGTAGCAGAGGTATCAAGAAGTACAACTTCAGCAGAGCAGGTAATCAAGCAGCCATTCCAGCTTATCAAGGTATCTGACAATGGCGATGATACTGAAGCAGGCTTGTTGGCAGGTGCAGAGTTTACAGCTTATTTGAAATCTTCTTTATCCGTAAAGGCAGATGGAAGTTATGACTTTGACAAGGCATCTCCGGTTGTAATCGGGGAAAACGGAGCAACAACAATCACATCCGATGAAAAGGGACATGCAGTATCTATTGCAATTCCTTATGGAACCTATGTGGTAGTTGAATCAAAGACTCCGCATAACATGAAAACAATCAAGCCATTTGAGGTAAAAATAAAGGAGAACCATCCAACAAGCCTCAGACATGGAGAGTATTTCTTGACAGGGAGTTTACTGCAAAGCTTCGTGTAATCAAGAAGGATTCCGATACAAAGCAGACAGTACTTGTGCCAAACGCAGAGTTTAAAATCTTCAATATTGATAAGAACGAATATGTGAAGCAGTACACAACTTATCCGTCAAAGGTAGAGCATACTTCATTCTTTACTGATGAGGACGGAGATTTAATCTTACCGGAGGCACTTAAAATCGGTAACTACCGCATTGAGGAAGTGTCTGCACCATTTGGCTATGTTGTAAATGATAAGTATGTCAACATCTCGGTTGATACTGATACAGCATTTGAGACAGATGGTGATACAAATGATGCAATCATCACCGTGGAATATTCCGATGCCCCTGCAGTCGGAGAGCTGACTGTAGAAAAGAAGGGAGAGGTACTTGACGGATTCAAGGGTGGACTTCTTGCAAGCTCATATGAGAAAGAGTTTGTTTATAAGGAAGGCTCACTTGCCGGAGCAAAATTCAAAGTTTATGCTGCGGAAGATATTTACACAGCAGACAACCAGAAGGATGCAGACGGAAACCGCATTAAGTATTACAGCAAGGGAGACCTTGTGACAACTCTTACAACTGGCAAGGATGGAAAGGCAACAGCAAAGAATCTTCCTCTTGGACAGTACAGAGTTGTGGAAGTGGAAGCTCCATACGGATATGTATTAAATCCGAATGAGCAGAAAGTGACATTCACATATGTGGATGATAAGACACCTGTTATCAAGGAAAGCCTTACTTTCTCAGATGACAGACAGAAGCTTGATATGTCAGTGACTAAGCTTGATGCAGAAGATAACACACCGATTGCAGGTGCAGTATTTGGTCTTTATGCAGATGAGGATATCAAGAATGCTGATGGCAGAGTTATTATCGAGAAAGGCACACTTCTTGAGAAGGCAACATCTGATGAGAATGGAAAGATTGCTTTTGTTAAGAATTATCCATTTGCAAAATATGTTGCAAGGGAGCTTGTAAAGCCTGCCGGATATGTGACAAATGAGGAAGCAGTAAACTTTGATACAAAATATCAGGGACAGGATGTTAAGACTGCTGTATATAACAGCGAGTATAAAAACACTCCTACAACCTTTGAGTTTACAAAGACTGATATTACAAGCGGTGCAGAGCTTACAGGTGCAACACTTACAGTTCTTGATCAGGATGGAAATGTGATTGACACATGGACATCTGATGCTAAGGAAGCACATGTAATCAAGAGACTTGTCGTAGGCGAGATTTACACACTTCGTGAGGAATTTGCTCCTTACGGATATCTCAAGGCAGCAGATATCCACTTTACAGTTGAGGACACAGGCAAAGTGCAGCATGTAGAGATGAAGGATGAAGTTCCTACAGGTTCCATCGTTATCAATAAGGACGGCGAATTTGTAACAGATACCACTCTTATGAAGGGGTACTGGTACGACTTTATCTTCAATTTCTTCAAGGACAGCCTTGCAGGAGTAACTTTTGATGTATATGCAAAAGAGGATATCGTAAGTGCTGACGGACTTGACACTGTATATCATAAGGCAGGAGACAAGGTGGCAACCATCGTGACAAATGATAAGGGTATCGCAAGAATTGATGACCTTCCACTTGGCAGATATTATCTTGTTGAGACAAAGACCATTGATGGATTTGTATTAGATGATACACCGATTGAAGCAGACCTTTCCTATATCGACCAGAATACAAAGGTTGTGTTTGCAGGAATGGATGTGACAAATGAGCGTCAGAAAGTGCAGATTACTGTTACAAAGACTGATTCAGAGACAAAGAAAGAGCTTGAAGGTGCTGTATTTGGTTTGTATGCGAAAGAAGATATCGTAAATAAGGATGGAAAGGTTATTGTCAAAGCAGATACACAGATTGAGAGAGGTGTTACTGGAAAGGATGGCAAAGTAACATTTACCTCTGACCTTCCGCTTGGACAGTATTATGTCAAAGAGATTGAGGCACCAAAGGGCTATGTGAAGTCTGATAAGATTTTTGATGTGGATGCTTCATATCAGGGAGATAAGGTAAAGGTTATTGAGTTTAAGGCAGCATTTGAAAATGCACCGATCAAGGTAGAAATTTCAAAGACTGATATCACAGGCAAGAAAGAATTGCCTGGAGCAAAGCTTTCAGTTATTGATGCTGATGGAAAGCTTGTTGAGAGCTGGACATCAGAGGCAGGAAAGACTCATATGATTGAGAGACTTCCTGTCGGAAAGTACACACTTCGTGAAGAATCTGCACCATATGGATATAAGGTGGCAAGTGATGTAACCTTTGAAGTAAAGGAGACAGCAGAAATCCAGAAGGTATCCATGAAGGATGAGCAGGCAGTCGGTAAGATTGTCATTGAGAAAACTGACAAAGTAACCGGAAAGCCAATCGAGGGTGTTGTATTTGAAGTAAGAGATAAGGACGGAAAGGTGCTTGATACACTCACTACTGACAAGAATGGTCATGCAGAGAGCAAGGAGCTTCCTATCTGTACTTACAACGAGGATGGAACTTTTAAGGAAGATATCCATTATACAGTAGTTGAGACAAAAGCAGCTGACGGATATATCCTTGATGAAACAGCCCATGATGTAACTCTTCGATATGATGACAATGCACCGGATGTTGTTGTAGCAACTCTTAAGCTTGTCAATGTACCGACAGAGCCTAAGCTTCCACAGACAGGCGACAATGCAAATCCGCTTCTTTATCTTGGAATTGGTGCACTTGCACTTATTACAGGTGTTGGAGTCGGACTTCGTGGAAGAAAGAAAAAGAATAAACAGTAACAATTAACCTTGCGGGGAATGTAAGCCAGTGACTTATGTTCCCTGCTTTTTTGATTTGGAGGACAAACAGTGGTAGGAGAAAGAATCAGATATTACAGAAAACGACAAAAAATGACACTCAGGGAACTGGGCGAGAAAAGTGGTTTTGAAAATAGAGGTGATGTAAGAATTGCCCAATACGAAAATGGTTCAAGAGTTCCAAGGACGGGAACGTTGAACAGGATTGCAAAGGCACTTGGCATTCCGCCGGAAGAATTATTCTGTGAGGACTGTAGAAAGTGCATGTTTCTCAAGAATTATTACAGAAAGAAAAGAAAATCTCATACCACTTTTGATATGGGAATCGAAGAAGACAACAGTTACAGAGAACACAAAAATCCCGAGGATGAAGGGATTTTGTATGACAATTTAGATTAAGGAGGAACCGTAATATGATGAATTACGAGATTTTTAAGGAAGTAGTAAAAGAAAAGTTTATGGATTATATGCCTGATAAATTCAAAGGAATTGAGCTTGTGGCAGAGCCAGTGGAAAAGGTGAATGTGACTCTTGATGGCATCATCTTAAGAGAAGAAGGCAGGAACATTTCGCCTACGATTTATATCAATGACATGTATAAGAAGTATCAGGACTGTGGTGATCTTGAGGAAACACTTATGGCTGCATGTGATTTTATGGAAAGGGCATATGAGCAGGCTCCGGTTGTTGATGTGGACAGCATTATGAGGGATGCTAACGAGAAGATTGTATTCCAGCTCATCAATACAGAGCAGAATAAGTCATTTCTGGAGCAGGTGCCACACAGAGAGTTCCAGGATCTTTCTATTGTGTATAAGGTAATTATCAGTTCCGATAAGGATGCGGTGCAGAGTTCAAAAATTACAAATGAATTTGCAAGAAAAGACTTGGAATGAGCGAGGAACAGCTCTTTAAGTGTGCAGCGGAAAACACAAGAAGACTCTTCCCACCTGTCGTTCGTAGCATGAATGACATTATGAGAGAAATGTTTGCAAGAGATGGGATGCCACAGGATTGCAGATATGATGATAGCCGAGATTCCACCGGAACAGACGATGTGGGTGATTTCCAATGAAAAGGGTATCAATGGTGCAGTATCAATGCTTTATGAGAATGAGCTTCACGAACTGGCAGAGAGTTTAGAGAGTGACCTTTATATTCTCCCTTCGAGCGTGCATGAGGTTATTGCAGTATCTTCAGATATGGGAAGCCCTGAGATGCTTGCACAGATGGTGGCAGAGGTGAATATGCAGGAGGTGGCATTGGAAGAAAGACTTTCCAATCAGGTATATCACTATGATAAAGATTTAAGGAAACTCACACTTGCAACGGATACACCGAACAAGAGACTGGACGGTATCGTGGCAGACCTCAGCTTGTATATGACGCAAAGGAAAAGGCGAGATAGGAGGCAGTTATGGAGCAGGAACTTACCGTAGAAGAACTGATTGCTCTTATAAACTGCCAGAAAGGTGACTTTATTATCCGTATTGAGTTTGGAGAGGAGGCGGTGTCTGATGCCAAAGAAGAATGACTTCAAACTTGATGTTGTATCCATAAGGCTTGTAAAGGAGGCTCCGATTTATTCGGAGCACACCTTTAACAATCCGGCGGATATAGCTGCTGTCATGGGAGACTGTATGTGCCAGTTTGACAGGGAAGTAGTGTGCGTGGTCAATCTAAGGTCAGATTTAAAACCTATCAATGTGCATTTTGCAAGTGTGGGTTCTTTAAATGAGGCAATGGCACATCCGAGAGAGCTGTTTAAATCAAGTATCCTAAGCAATGCGGCAAGCATGATGTTAATCCATTGTCACCCATCCGGGAACGTATTTCCAAGTAAGGCTGATACCATGATGACAGACCGCATGAACAAGCTGTGTGAACTGATGGGAATACCTCTCATTGACCATATCATAGTCGGTGGAGACAATCGTGAATTTTTCAGTTTCAGGGAAAAAGGCATGATTGATAATCCTAAGATTACCCTGAGCACAGATTACCGGACATTGATATCAAGTCACCACTTGTAGCAGAGCAGGGAAAGGCAAGGTGAAAGCATGGATGGAAGATTTACGGATGAAGAGCTTGCCATAGCAAAGAGTGTTGACCTGTGTGCAGTTGCAGAAAGTCTTGGATATACAGTAAAGAGGATTGGCAAATACCACACTTTAAAAGAGATGGATTCCATCCGCATTTACAACAGAAGCCAAAAGAGATTTGAATGGGCAGATGAAGATGAACGAAGTACTAGACGAATATTACGATTTAGTGGAAGTGTATAAAGAGTTAGATCCATGTGATCAGGAGATGATTTGGTCAATTATACAAATAGTAAAAAAACGAGTGAGAAGAAAAAATCAGCAAACATGCAGAAGAGAGTGGAGTGAATGTTAAATATAGCAATTTGTGATGATGATATTCAAATAACTGGAAAAATCGAAAGACTTCTCCAGGATATAGCTAAAAGAAATTTTGTTGATACTGAAATAGAAGTATTCTGGAATGGAAAGAGTTTAGCAGATGCTATCGCAGCAGGTGAGAGGTATGATGTTATTTATCTGGATATAGAAATGGATAAAGAAGATGGTATTTCGGCAGCTAGAAGAATTAGAACATACGATAAAAAAATGTGCGAATTATTTATGTTACGAGCCATGAAAGTTATATGAGGGAATCCTTTGAGGTAAGACCGTTTCAGTTTCTTGTAAAACCTGTAACAGATAAAATAATGGAAAAGTGCTTTAAGTCGGTATATGAAGACATTAATAGTGAAGATTTTTATTTTCGCTATAGTTATCAACGTATGAATCATAAAGTACCAATCAAGGATATTTTATATTTTGAAAGCAACAAACGAAAAAAATATTTATTGTAACGGAACAAGAAATCCTTGAACTGTACGGAAAACTTAATGAGATTGAAGAAACCCTTAAAACATGTAAAAATTTCTTTTTTGCGAGTTCATCAGTCTTTTCTGGTGAATTATAAACATATATCCGGACAATCTTATGATTCTGTAGTAATGGATAATGGACAAAAAATTTCAATCAGTGAAGACCGGAGAAAGATAATTAGTGAACAATATTGTTCTATGGAGGATACGTTTTATGTGGACGAATAGGGTATTAATGTGTGGGATAGATATATTGCTTTGCCTTTGGGCAGTATATTTATTACTTTTTTTATTTCGATATATTTTTTGCTCGTAAGAGAAAAAGGTATTTGTCGGTGATCGGTATAACGCTGTTCGTGATTTGGCAATTTGGAATAACAACGATTATTAGTTTTCCTGCCTACATCAATATTGCTGTGACGATTATGTTTACGTTTTTGGCAGTTATGATGACTTATGAAGGTAGATGGTGGAACAAAGGTGTATTTGTAATTACCTTTAATGCGATTTGGATGTTGATGGAAACCCTGTGCAACTATATTTTGCTAACATACTGCCCTCAATATGCTGCAGTTCGCCAAGTAGGCTCTTTCGTTTCAAAAATATTTTTTAATGCAGTAATTCTTGCATTAAAGAAAGTGTTCACAGATGATGATATTAAGGAATTGCCGGTCAGATACAGTATTTTACTTGTGTTGATCCCAACAGGAAGCATTTATATCATGAACAATATATTTATGCTTGGATTTGCAAATAATAATGGACGTACTCGTATAAACTCTACATTTACTGTACTTATTTTACTTGGTATGAACATATTGATATTTTATGTCTATATGAAGTTGGCTGATGATTTGCGGTTAAGGAGAATGGCAGCAGTATATGAACAGCAACTGGAATTATGCGAACGTCATCAGCAAGAAAGAGAACTTTCAATGTTGCAGTTGCGGGATATAAAACACAATATGAAGAATAATCTTATTTCCATTCTTGCTTATGCAGAAAATAAAGAATATGAAAAAATGACAGGTTTTATTGAAGAAATTATGGGAGAGGGCGGTATGGTGATTGCCTCAATATCGAATAGTGGGAATATTGTGATTGATTCACTTATTGGATATTGGTATGTAACTGCCCAAAACAAAAGAATAATTTTTAAAACGGATATTTGTATTCCGATGATAATGCCTTTTAAAGGAGCTGATCTGAGTCTGATATTGGGAAATTTACTGGAAAATGCAGTGGAAGCAGCAGAGAAGGTTGAAGAAAATAGATATATAAATGTCAAAATGAAATTTGATAAAAATAATCTATTATTGTTCGTAGACAATAGTTATAAAGGGAAGCTGTTAAAAACAAGAGATAACCGCTTGAAATCTACAAAGTCAGATGCAGAAAATCATGGAGTAGGTTTAGCCTCTGTGTATCGGGCAGTAGCAAAATATCATGGATCAGTGGTAATAGAGGATTCAGAACCAGGAAAATTTAAAATTCGGATAGTCTTATATAGTAATGTGCAGGAATAATTACATGAACACTCGAAATAATTACATAAAAAATAATGAGAAAGGAAAGAATGGTAAAATGGAAAGATAAATTTGGTATGCGGTATGGGGACTGATATATGGATAGCGTGAAAATATTGCTGTTTAGTGATGATGAGAAACTGTATAACAGTACTGAAAGGATTATTGGGAAAAAACACCAATTAAAATGGTGTACTTATCAACAGTTGGAAAACAATAGATATCCAACGGCAGATGTTGTGATTTTCCATTTTACTAAAGAGATAATAGAGAGGGAAAGGGCATTTGCGGCTATTATAAAAATAAAAGGGAGTTTGGGGCATTTAACGCCTATTCTTGCTATTAGCGAAGGGGGATCAATACAGGATATTTTTTCTATACTGAAAGCAGGAGCTTACGATTATATAGAAACAATAGATAACACACGAAAATATAAGAAAAAGATAGAGAACCTGATTTTATGGAATTGGTATATAAAAAAACATACATCAGCAAAAAAGAGGCAATGTTGAGAAAGAACCGGAGAAACATTGCTTCTTTTTTGCTGCCTTTTTGGGAAAAATTACATCAATACTCGGTTTTTTTACAAGAGAACCGAATGGGAGATTTTTTGTAGTAATGTATTGGTAAACAAATGAAAGGAGATTTTAATTATGAAATCTAAAAATTTAAAAAATCAGCCAGCAAAAGTATTAGCAAATTTATCTCTGAAACTTGGTAAAATGTCAGCGGACAGTGCTTGCTGTTATATTTATCATCAGCCAAAGATGCCAGAAGCATTGAAAAAAATGAAGAAACTTTAATTTCATGGGAAGATTATCGGAAAAAATAACAAGATACGTTATTGATGCCGGTGCAGTTTCAGAGGAATTGTATGCAGTATATCAATATGGATTTCAGATTGGATTAGAGATGTTAATTTGCCTATTCGTCTGTATGAGTATAGCGATATACTTGCATACAATCCCAGAATTCCTTGTGTCTACAGGTGTTTTTATGTTTTTAAGAACCTATGCTGGTGGTGTACATCTGAATAGCTTTAAGGCTTGTTTTATATGCTCTGTTACTGTTCAAGTTATGATTTTGCAAATTAATAACAAATATCCATTAGAGCTGTTTGTGGCTTGGGGGATTATTTTGGTCAGTTCCATTTGTATATGGAAACTTTCTCCTGTAGAAAACATTAACCATGAGTTGAAAAAAGAAGAAAAGGAACATTGCCGAAAAGTAACAGGTAAAATACTAGGAGCTATTTTCATTGCTGCTGGCTGTTGTACAGCTTTAGGTATGAAAAAATATTTATCCTTGATTGCGTTGACAGCGTTGACCGTTTTTATATCACAATGTATCGGCATCATAAAGTATAAAGTTGAAAAAGAGAAAAATTAGCGGGAATGATAAAATATTATTGTTTCCGCGTTTTTTATTTAAAATGGTAAAACTGTACAGAAATATAGAAAAGACTGTTGTGGGAGGAAAAGATGCAGAATATTTTTTCGGAATACAAAGATACCATAATTGTTGTTGACCTCATGAATCATCAAACAACTGATTTACTTGCCTGTCTCTGAATTAACCTGTATACTGCCATCAGCATACAAAAGGAAAGCGTGTGAAGAAACAGTTAGTCATCCGTCAACGCATCGATATGCACTGTACAGGATGTAAGCAAGAGATATTTACAACCAAGGCATTGGATGAGATCCATAAGGCATCTGCAGGAATCCCACGGATGATCAACCGTGTCTGTGAAAAAGCTTTGATGTATGCGTTTCAAAATCAGAAACGATTGATCGATGATTATATGATCAAGTTCGTTGTGGAACACGAGATGCTTAGGATGGTAACTTCATAAAGCAGGTACCGCCTGGAAACAGGCGGTATTGCCTAACTGACTGGTGACAGAAAGTTAACCAAACGAGCGTCAACTGATGTGAGCAATCTTGTGACATCTCATGAAATCACTAACACATAATATTGAGAAAAGAAAGGGAAAACTTTAGCTTGCTTTTATACCTTTTAGCTTAAAAATCAATTTTAGAAGGATGCCGCGGCTGACAGTCAGCATAAAATTGCTTTGAAAGATAATGGACATGGGATAACAAGATAGAGAAAAAATTATAGAGGAAATTAAGATAGATGTTGACTTGTACAAAAAACATCTGGTAAGTAATAGAGCTTTATATAACGATATCAAGAATTCTTAATAGGATTATAATTAAATAGCACGAAAAGGCAGAAGTGTTTGTATATATAAAAGTTCTTATGAAAATCTTAATAGTTTTTAATGAAAATCATAATGAATAAATAAAGGAAATTTGTTATAATTCAAATTATGGAAAGAGGGTGATGATGGTATGTGCGAAAAAATATTAGTTATAGATGATGAGAAGGATATAGCAAATTTACTGGAAGTTTATTTGCAAAATGAAAATTACATTGTTTATAAATATTACTGTGCTAAAGATGCAATACCTTGTATTGAAAAGGGCGATATAGATCTTGCTATTCTTGATATTATGCTCCCGGATATAAATGGTTTTTCCTTATGTCAGCGTATTCGTGAAAAATATACTTACCCCATTATTATGCTAACTGCCAAAATTGAGGAAACAGATAAAATTACTGGACTTACATTAGGTGCCGATGATTATGTGACAAAGCCATTTCGTCCTTTGGAAGTGGTTGCCAGAGTAAAAGCCCAGCTACGACGCTACAAAAAATATTCATCCGTTACAAGTGAAGAAGGAATAAAGCCAGAACTTTCATACAATAAATTACGATTGAACGTGCAGACACATGAATGTCTATTGGATGGTGAGAATGTGTCGCTGACTCCGACCGAGTTTTCAATTCTTAATGTTTTGTTGGAAAATGCCGGGACGGTTGTAAGCATTGAATATTTATTTCATGCAGTATGGAAAGAGGAATATTATTCAAAAATAGCAGCACTATCACAGTGCATATCCGACATTTGCGTGAAAAATTAAAAGATACTTCTGATACCCCGAAATATATCAAAACAATTTGGGGAGTAGGTTATAAAATCTGAAAGGAGAACCCATGAAAAGAAAGCGAAAATTTGGGGTGTCAGTTCTTTTTTTGATTTATCTGGCACTTTTGGTTTGAATAATATTATTTAAGCTGCAATTCAATATCAATGATTTAGACACTGTAAGAAAGATAAATATTATTCCATTTTATTACGATAAAGAGATTGGAGTAGATTTTCACATAAAAGAAGTTCTTGAAAATTTATTGATTTTTGTCCCAATGGGCATATATCTGCAAATGCTTTTGTTTAAGAGCAAATCCTATTTGAAATTATTGATAATTGCTGGAATAAGTCTATTGCTGGAAATTACACAGTATATACTTGCTATTGGTAGTTCTGATATTACCGACCTGATTACTAACACAGCAGGCGGTCTTTTGGGTATTGCTTTATATTCTATTGTGGCTCGATTGCTAAAAAGTCGAGAAAAAGCAGATAAATTATTTTTGGTTATTGCTGTAATTGTGAGCACCTTCATAATCTGTCTGTTGGCACTTCTTTTATTTTTAAATTGATTGGAGGCGTGCTTATGAAAAAAAAGCAACTTACTACGGAAAAGCGGCTTGGAGTACAATTATATTTAGTACTATTTTTATATACTGTAACTGGTATAGGACTGGAAATTTTGGCACAATTCATTTTTCCGAAATTCGATAGCAAAATTTTATCATGGCTATACTGGCGTATAGATATGATTTTTATTTTCTATCTAATCATTGGTTTTGTATGTATATTTAATTACTTCTGGAAAAAACCATGGGGATATTTGGATGAAGTTATTTCCGCAACACAGACAGTTTATGAGCAGAATGATCATCCTGTAGCATTGTCTGATCCCCTTAAAGAATTAGAGGAACAACTTAACCAGATTAAACTGTCTGTGTTGTTAAGCAAACAGGTAGCAAAAGAAGCTGAGGATAGGAAAAATGAAATTGTTATGTATCTGGCCCACGATATACGCACTCCCCTAACAACAGTGATTGGATATTTAAGTTTACTCCACGAAGCACCGGATATGCCTGAAAAACAGAAAGAAAAATATGTTCAAATTGCATTAAGTAAGGCTGAACGACTTGAAAAGCTTATCAATGAATTGTTTGAAATTACAAAATATAATGCACACACTGTCTCGTTAAAGAAAGAAAAGGTAGACTTACAGTGTTTGTTGGCACAGGTAGTTGATGAAACATATCCCTCTTTATCTGCAAAAGGCAATTCGGCTGCTTTTACGGTTGATGATGATTTAGTTGTATATGCTGATCCGGAAAAGCTGGCAAGGGTTTTAGTAATCTTTTGAAAAATGCAGCGGCATACAGCTATCCTAATACAGAGATTATTATAACTGCAAAGCGTTGTGGTAATAGCGTTCAAATAAACTTTGAAAATCATGGACGGACTATTGAACCTGAACAAATTTCTGGCATATTTGAAAAATTCAATCGCTTGGATGAAGCCCGCCTTTCTGATACAGGCGGTGCAGGATTAGGACTGTCGATTGCAGAGGAAATTATACGATTACATGGTGGAACCATTACTGCGTGGAGCGAAAATGAGATGGTGTCTTTTGTGATTATGCTTCCCATTTCTGATTAGGCATTTAGAAGTAAAATCTTAGGAATTTCTTAGGAGATTTTGTTCCATCTCTTTGAGATTAAACTGTTTTTGTTCGGTACAATAGTTACTGAACAAGGACAGTTTTTTGTTTAAGAGAAAGGAGTACACCTATGGAATTAAAGATTGAACACATCAGCAAACAGTTCAAAGATAAAACTGCAGTCGATGATGTCAGCCTTACATTAACAACTGGCGTATGGGGATTATTGGGGGCAAATGGGGCTGGAAAAACCACTCTCATGCGAATACTTGCAGACATTATGACACCTAGTAGTGGTCGTATATCTTTGGATGGGAAAGACATTCATAAAATGGGAGCAGATTATCGCAATATCTTTGGCTTTTTGCCACAAGATTTTGGCTATTCCCGCGATTTTACGGTCAAAGACTATCTGGAATATGTTGCTGCACTAAAGGATGTGCCGCTCAGAGAAACCACAAAGAAAATCAACTATCTGTTGGATATTCTTACCCTTTCTGATGTGAAGCGAAAAAAAATTGCACAACTATCTGGTGGTATGAAACGTCGTGTAGGAATTGCACAGGCCATGCTGAATGACCCTAAAATTCTTGTTATGTATGAGCCAACAGCAGGACTTGACCCTGGAGAAAGAGTACGGTTTAGAAACTTCATTTCGGAATTTTCCCATGACCGTATTGTGTTGATTTCTACGCATATTGTTTCTGATATTGAATATATTGCAACTCGTAATGCGATTATGAAAGCTGGAAAGATTATTGATGTGGGAACAACAAGCGATTTGGTAAAACAGATTGAGGGGAAAGTATGGAGCTGTGCGATTCCTGCTCATAAGATGATGGACTATGAAATGCGTCTGAGGATTATCAATCAGCGAGGCGAGGACAATAATCAAATATCTATTCGTTATCTTGCAGAGCACTCCGAAGTAGAGGGTTCCATTCTTGCGGAGCCGCGTTTGGAAGATTTGTATTTATGGTTGTTTCCACAAGAAGATGTCGAAAGGGAGGAAAAATAATATGCGTTTATTTTGTTTAGAAGTAAAGCGTGTCCTGAAATCACGACGCACACTTATCTTAATTGCTGTGGCTCTGGTTATGTCTGTTGTTATGGCATATCTGCCGATTGCTTTTGAGTCCATAAATCGTTCAAACCCAGATGGAACAAAAACAGAACTTGATGGTATGGAGGCAATCGAATTTAAGCGTGATTTATATTCTGCTATAAATGGCGAAGTTACTCCAGAAAAAAGTGAGTGAGGCTTTGAGAATTTATCAAAGTTTGATAAACGAATATGGTCCTATGGAAAGTGACACATTTCCGCTTTCTGTCAGTATTAAACAGATTGTACCTATTCGTCCATTGCTTAAAGCGTTGCCAGAACTATATGCTGATCCGTTAACTGGAATAGGACCTGATCTTATGGATATTGATCCAGAAGATGTTGCACAAAATTATTATCAGAAATGTGAAACTCATCTGGCAGATGTTATGAGGAATGAGCAACGCAATCATCCGGCCGCACAACAACAAGCCTTAGAACAATATAAAAAAGTCGATATGCCATTTCAACTTTATGCAGGATATTCCAAAGACGCGTTTGACTATGTTGAGCTTTATATTATGATTTTGGCAATTTTATGTGTTTCCATTATCACGCCTATTTTTTCTGGTGAATATCAATCAGGCGCGGATAGTATTTTGCGTTGTGCAAAGCATGGTCGTACCAGATTAGCTATTACAAAGATATTGGCTTCCAGTATGATTGTGATGGTTGTGTATACTATGTGTATTACACTGCACTTAGCAATTTCAGATATCACATTTGGAACAAATTGTTTACAATCTTCTGTTCAAATGTTGTTTTCTATTATTAACTTGCCAAACTGGGACTTAGCACAGATGCAGATTGTTATTTCGTTAGTAGGGTTGATATCTGTTTTAGCTTGTGTTTACTGTACTTTTTTTTATCAGCAAAATGCAAAGATACATTGACGGTATTGTTGATTGCTATTGGCATAGTCCTTATTCCGACTTTTGCTTACACAGCATTAGGGGTAAATTGGATTTCAGCTATTTTTCCATCTGCGGGACTTGGTATGCAAAATAATTTTCTGTATCAACTTATCAATTTTAATTACCTACATATTGGGGGAATGAGTTTTTGGACACCGTATACTATATTAATTTCCGCATTGATTGAGATTCCTGTTTTCTTATTTCTTACAGTTCGAACTTATTGTAGGCACCAGATGTAAATATAAGGAAAAAGGGCTATATTCATAAAGTATAGAGGATTTATTACATCAAGTATCGAAATTGTTACATCAAAATATATTTTGGGGGATTTATTGATATAATCGGTTCATAATAAAAAATCCAAATGAAAGGAGTGTTTAGAGTGAAAGAGCAGAAAAAATATCTTTAGAATCGCTGGTATCTGAAATCGAAAAAAATGGAAGAATTGGGCGCTTGGGTAAAGTTTTTAAGACAGAAAAAAATTATTATTTTTATGATACAGGAACTGGAAAAGTTGCCAAATTAAATTCGAACGTTTACATTGTACTGAAAAGTTTATTGGAGGGAATGCCAGTCGAAGATATTAAAAATCTTCAATTAAGTAAAAGTGAGTTTGAGGATGCAATTTCAGAAATTAAGTCGGCAATGGAAAATGAACATATTTTACAAGCTCCACCATTAAAAACGCTGACAGGTGATGCAGTAACAGAGTTAGATGATATTCTTGAAAATAAGGTTGAGAATGTTACTCTTGAAGTTACTGAAAAATGTAATTTACGTTGCAAATATTGTATTTATCATCCTTCTCATCCAGAATACAGGGCGTTCGGACATGAAAACATGAAATGGGATGTTGCAAAAAAAGCTATTGATTTTTTAAAAGAGCATTCCCAAAATGCAGAAAATAGGCACATTGGATTTTATGGTGGAGAACCTTTACTAAATTTTGAACTTATTGAAAGAGCAGTTGAATATGCTAAAAAATTATTTGGCGAGGATATGTCCTTTGCAATCACTACAAATGCAACATTGGTAAATGATAAGATCGCAGAGTATTTTGCCAAAAATAATTTCAATATTATTATTAGCTTGGATGGTCCTCAGGAAATGCACGATGCAAATCGGCTTATGGTTAATGGGACAGGTAGCTTTGAAAAAACAGTTATGGGAGCAAAAAACTATTTGAAGCATTCCATAAGGAAGGAAAGAGTTCTAAGATTGGATTTAATATGGTTGTATCGGGACCAGGTTATCTTGAACAGTATACAAAAATTCAGGAGTTTATCGAAAAAAGTGAATGGATTCCCAAAGACGTTATGATTTTGACTGCAACGGTAGATCATGGACCGTCAGAGAGTGATTACTTTTTACCGCAAGGAAAAGAAGATAGATGGTTTATGGAAGAGTTTTATGAACCTTTAATGAAATGGGAAGAAGTGTATAAATCAAATCCAGATAATACAGAAAAAACTTTGTTTACGGATGGTTATATGGATAAGGGAATGATGATTATACACAAACGCTTGTTGACAGAAACACCTATTCAACAGTATGGAATGAATGGATGCTGCGTGCCGGGACAAAGAAGGATTTATGTCACTACAAAAGGTGAATTTTTACATTGTGAAAAAGTAGGAAATATACCTTGTTTAGGCAATGTGAATGAGGGATTTGATAAAGAAAAAATTAAGAAACTTTATGTTGAAGACTTTATAGAAGAAGCAAAAGAGTATTGTAAAGAATGTTGGGCAGTTAATTTATGTACATTATGTTATGTTAATTGCTACGATGCTAATGGATTACATCTTTCATATCGACATAATTCATGTCGAAACGAAAGAAAGTATTTGGAAGACAATTTAAGACGATATCATGCATTAATGGAGGCAAATCCAAGCGAATTGGAACAATATAATGAAATGGAAATTCATTAACAAAGGTAAATACGTTTATATTTACATAGATGTATTTAAATTACAAAGAAAGGAGGAATCGTTATGAAGTTTGTAAATCCAATTGGAAGAACACCTGGATCAGGAGTGCAGCCGAGAGCATGCATGTGTACTGATGGATATGCAGGTTACAGAGGCAATGATGATGGTTGTGTTCATTGTGGCTGTGGCTGTGGTGGCGAAGGAGAGTATCGTACAGGTAACAGAGTAAATGCTGTTGCTACATTCCGTTCTAGTACTCTCTAAGAGGTAGTAAAAACGAAGGCGTAGTACTATATGTGCTACGCCTTCACTATATAGGAGAAAAATCATGCTAAAAAAAATAAAAAGGAATATTTTTTGATTTATTATACGATAAGATTAATTTGTAAAATATGTAAAGCAAAATTTATTCTGGCATTTATTTTGTCTATAATAAATGGAATTCTTCCTGTTTCGTCCTTATTGGTAATGCAACAGTTGTTAAATGAAATACAAAACAAGACACAATCATATCAATATGTGGTGTATCTTTTGATTTTATATTTCGGGCTAATTATCTCGGAATCGCTTTTACAGAATTTAGCAAGCTATAATTTAAACAATTTAAACAATCATTTAGTTTATGGAATAAATTACATTCTTATGAAAAAATGTGGGGATTTATCATTGGAAATGTTAGAGAGAACAGAAACATATGATATGATAAATCGTTTAGAACAAGAAATTGGAAATAAACCATATCAGACCATGCAAGGGGTATTAGGCTTAGCATCTAATTTAGTTTCGTTATTTTCAGCCGCAATGATACTACTTTCATGGAATCCAATTCTTGTGATTATAATGATTGCTGTGTCAATATTAATGTTTATAGGACAAATTTATGTTGGTAATAAAGAATTTCTAATGAGATATGAGCGCAGTGGAAAAGAAAGAAAAGCGTGGTATTATACATATTTACTTACACATGATACAGCATTTAAAGAGTAAAAGCATATGGATTAAAAAAATATTTGCTGGATAAATATTGTAGCTTAGTCAAAACTTTCATAAAACAAGCCAATGAAATTGAAAAAACCAGAGCTGTTTTAAATATGATTATTTCGTTTATACAAGATATAGTTTGTATAATTATAATGATTATTGCAATATATTTGGCTTACGTAGGGAAAAAAATGATAGGAACCACTATGTCATATTTAAATGCTGTGTCCATGATGCAAAATGCTACAAATAGCATTGCCTCTAATGTTTATTCTATTTATAACGCAAATTTATATATACAATTACTAAAAGATTTTTTAGAAATAAAAGAAGGGGAGAATGCGTTAGGTGGTACAAAAGTAGATAATATAAAGACAATTGAACTAAGAAACGTATCTTTCGATTATCCTCAATGTAAAATGGCACTATCTACCATTAATTTAAAAATTAAATCAAACGAACAGATTGCAATTGTAGGAAAAAATGGATCTGGGAAAAGCACTTTATTTAAAATTTTATGTGGGTTATATAAACCTACTAGTGGGAAGCTATTTGTTAATAATCTTGATTTGGAGAATATTGATGTAAAGAGTTACAGGAATTGTATATCTGTTCTTTTTCAAGATTTTTTAAAGTATGAAGGTACATTGGAAGAGAACGTTTATATAGGAGATATTAGTACAGAAGTCGATGAAAATAAAATTAAAAATTCATTGTGCAAAGCAAACGTTGATTTTTTAAAAACCGAAAGAGGATACGAACTAAAAAGAGGATTAGGAAATTGGTTTGATGAAGGAGGTCAATTATCAGGTGGTCAATGGCAGAAAATAGCGTTAGCAAGAACCTATTATAAAAATGCAGATTTATATTTGTTGGATGAGCCTAGTTCCGCATTAGATGTAACAGCAGAAACCAAAATTTTTAAGAGTTTTTTTGAGGTGAGTAAAAATAAGATAGCAATATATATAACCCATAGAGTAAAAATTGCACAGGATGCTAATAAAATAATTGTATTAGATGGGGGTAAAATAGTAGGTATAGGAACACATGCAGAGTTATTGAAAAATTGTAGTGTATATCAAGATTTATATAATCAAGAGAACCTAAAAAATAAAGGGTAATGCATGATGCCTACTCTCCTTTTGGAAATAGAGAGAAATGCTGCTGTTCTAACATTTCCCAACAATTATTTATAGGATGAATATTCGGTGGATATGCACAACTTTAAAATTAGGCGCTTGCATAAAACGGAACATATCTAATCTGAAAAGTAAGAAGCATATTCATATTATTGTGAACTTCTGTGAAAATTAACGCTCGATTGAAACAACTGAGTGTTTTCAATGTTTCCATCGGATTTAAAGTAAAATTCTGAGAGTTAATTAACTCTACGAGGAATTTATAAAATTCACTGTAAACGGCTGAAATAAACTATTTTTAGAAAATGAGAGTTAATTTTTCAGGAAGTTCACAATTATAGAAAAGATGGCAGAGATAGAAATTATGTAAAAAGTAAAAATAACTAAAAAAGTGCCGGATGTTGGATATTTCGTTCGGTATTTCTTTCTGGAATGGGAACAGTTAGAAATTTATAAATCAAGAGGAGGCATACAGATGAAGTATGTTTTTCCAGAATATAAAGAGAATGTAGTTTTGGGCGATGGAAAACTGCAGTTAAATCCAATGTCCTATCAGGTTATTTACGAAGGAAAGGAAATAGATTTAACGCCCAGGGAATTTGAAGTTCTGTATCTTTTAGCCCAAAGGCCAAATTGGGTTATTCCAAAGAAGAATATCTATTGTTCGGTCTGGGAGAGTAATTATTATGATGATCAGATTCCGTACAAAACAGTGGAACACGTAGTATGGAAGATACGAAAAAGATGGGGCATGATATTATAGAAACATTGATCAATGTAGGGTATAGACTAAAAAAGATGTAAAGGCAGGATAGTGTGAGTAAAAGTTTTTATATTCTGATTGAATTTTTGGGAGATACGCCATATAATATTGGCAACTATAAGAAAGCGCGTACATACGTCATTTGACTAAACATCACGTTGTAACTAGAAATTGAGATAAACTCTTACAGAGCTTTTGTGGACTATCCAAAGAAAAAGGAGGCTGACTATGAACGTATATGAAGAAATAGATCAGGAAACAATGATGTTGCTTTTAGATTCCTTGTGTAAACGGACAGTGGAGGGAAAACAGATATGGGAAAATATGGAGTATAATCCTATTTCCTTTTTACAGAAAGATATTTATGAAAAAGAAGGTACCTGTATATCACAAATGTTTGAAGCAACGACAGTGTTCAATAACATTGAATATGAATTAGAGCTTTCAGAGTCAATCGAACTTCCGTCTGGCAAGGGAGATATTTTTGGAACAATTTCTTATGAAACAGAAGACGGAAAAGAGAATACGTATGATTTCTCTTTGTCTTTTGATGTAGAGAAATATGATGATGCGAATGCGGAAGAATTGCAGGGGATTTTGGGAGCTCAATCATTGTACAGTTTACAGATGCAATAGTGGGAATATTTGAAAATTCAGATGCGGTAGCTGAGGGATTTGCTTATGCAAGATACTATCATCAAACAGGAATTGATTCGGAATGGGAAACCAATCCTCTTGTGAAACTTGGTGAGAAACTGATGCAAGAGCACGCAATGCTGGATTTTCATAAAATAGTATTGGATACAGCTTCTAGGGAGCGTTTATTGAAACGGTAAGTAACGGGTTATAATAAGATACAACCAATCAATTTTTTGTGGAAACTATTGATATTTCTTAGGGTATCGCATATAATATAATTAAGCCAAAAGGTTTCGTGTAGCGGCACGTAAAAGCTGTACTGTGCCCGGGCAGGGTAATTACTGGGACTATTTGATACTCGGAAGGGTATTACGCCCACACCAGGGAGATACGGTGAGTCCGCGCCGGGGACTCAATGATACCGGCGACATTTTAGACATTCGGAAGGATGTCGCGGCTGACAGCCAGCATAAAACCGCTTTTTAAGATTATGGGCACTGGATAACAAAAAAGTTGTCCGGTGCTGTTTTTTTATATTATAGTGATGATTGGGAAAAGATAGATGGGAAAACAACAGGATAGAGAGAAAATTGTACAGGAGATTAAAGTAGCTGCTGATCTGTATAGGAAGCATTTAGTAGGTAAAAGATTTCTATATGTATTTGAAGGCAGATATATTGAGGTGCTTTATAAAGCTGCCAATTTTAGGCACTTGACAGGTGTGGCCACGAACCTTTCAGCAAAAAAGTTTTATAGTTATGCAGCAAAAAAAATGCTTCAGGCTTCGCAGATATTTTTTACACCGCAGCACCCTTTTTCATTGTGTAAGCGTAAAATTAAGCATATCGGACAGATTGCAATGCTGGCTGGCTCAGAAGGCTTTATGTTGGAAGAGATTGTTACAGATACGAGAACTTATAAGTTTGGCACAACAGATCTTAATTTTACTCTATGCTTAAATAAAGAGTATGATGATAAGGGGCAGCAAAAGGGCGATTGCTTCGTAGTAGAATCACTGCGAGATGAGGATTGTTTTTCTAAAAGTAGAACAGCATATACAGTAACTCATATTTTCTCAGCACCGAATGATGCGAAAAAATACACAAATTTACTGTTTTTAGATGAAAATGCAACGGTAGACGGTCTTCCAGATGAAATTAAAAACATGCTGGATCAAACTTTACTACATAAATAAAAATGGAGAGTACAGGTCTTGGCGTATAGAAAATACTGCAGGATCTTCTTACGAAAGAATTTTTTAAGATATGAGAGAAAAGAGGTGCTTTCTATATGGCTACATCAAGTATCCTTACAGAGCTTGTGATTGAAGACCCCAAAAAGGCAGAAGCATTTATTAATGCACTGGAACTGTCCAGTCAAGATCCAGTATGCAGCCCGTCTGCCCCGTTCATTCCCATATTAGATAGTGTGGAAGAGATACGGAGGTTCCTGGAAAGAAAAAACAAGTAAGCCTATGTATTGGCAAATATCTTAGATGAATAGAAGCTATTGGAGAGGAGTCGATATGTGACGTTCTCTCCTTTTTTATGCCTAATTGAAGAGATAATGCAGTGCTTTTTCGTAAATGGTGCAAAAATCGTTTTCAACTCGTTCAGATATAATAAATCTCTAAAACCAAAAAAGGAAAGAAATGGTAATGAAACTGGGAAATCTTGCCTCCATAGTCCATTACCAGGGAAAGGATTTGTAATTATAATAGAGCCTGTAATCAACGAGGAGATAAAAGAATGCAGAATGAACTTTATATTGTAGCAGATGCCATAAAAGCCTTGCGGGAATCCAGGGGACTGACTCAGGAGCAGCTTGCAGAGAAAGCAGATATTTCCGTATCACATCTGGCGAAGATTGAAACACATGCCAGACTTATGGGAATGAAAACTTATATCCGGCTGTTGGAAGCTATGGATATTCCCATAAAAGAACACTTTATACACATGGGTACAGCGAAAAAAGATATGATGCTGAAGGAAAAGATCTGGTATCTGGTACAGGATTGTGATGAAAGGGAAACTAGCCTTTTGATCTATTCCATAGAGGGAATTAAGAAAGGGCTAAAGAAATATCAGCAAGACAGCAGGAAGTGAGAATACAGATAGGGAGGAAAAGGGAAATGTTATCAAGAGAAAAGGTGGAAGCAGTATTATTTAAAATGGGAATGCCGGCCAATGTAAAAGGATTTGGCTATATTGTAGACAGTGTTTTGCTTCTGGAAGAAGACAGCAAGATTAAAACGACATATCTGTATTTTAAGGTGGCCCAGCAACATGGCACGACAGGGCAGCGGGTAGAACGGGCAATCCGCCATGCGTTTGATATTGTCCGAAGCTGCAGAGGTGATTATGATGTGGTGAACCATTATATCGGTTTTATCAACTGTGCCAATTCCCCTTCCTTATCCATGCTCACAATGAAGATACGGGAGGAAGCACTGGAAGTACCGGAACCAAAACCGGAAAAGAAAGAAGAGAACGTGATTACGGGAATTACCGAAGACCGGCTTTTGGAGTTGATGCGGCAGGCATGTACGGAATTTTGGGCAGATATGATTATCCGGTTAAAAAAATAAAGAGAAATGCAGACCGAAAACAGTCTGCCAAAACACATCAGGGTTATGGTGTCTTTTGGCAGGCTGATGTTTTCAGCCGGGAAGAACCTTGAAAACTGAATATCAGTATGGTGATATTTTTTTAAAACAAACGTGTCATTTCTGACGCTAATCTATAGAAATATCTTAAAGGACACAAAACATTTCGGCACATTCTATTTTGTATGATGCAGGGTCATGAGCTGTGCGAAGATACACTTGTCCGCAGTGGCAGCAGGTAAGGCAGAAAAGAAGCGGATCAAACAAGGAATCGTAGAAGATGAAGGGAAAGTGTGAGCAGCGCCCGGACATAGGCTGTGGGTGGCAGGCAGTCTGAAAGCCGAATGATAATGATACCTTTGCATAAAACACTGCAACCAGGGTAGCGTCTGGGACATGCTGCAGCGGGAAAGGGTGCTGCAGGGTGTCAGGCGGCCAGCCGGGCCGGTCCTACATGCTCCCGTTCACACCGGGGTGAGAAAATAAAAAACATGCTGGCAGGGAAAGCCCTGCCAGTATGGTGTGTAAAATGGGTTCATTTTAGGGCTATGGGGAAACGCCGGTTTCTTTATAGCCCTGGAATGAAAAACAGGAGCCAAAGAAAGAGGAGGCAGAGCAATGAATAGAGAGATGTTACAAAAACTGTTTTCAGAAGATAAAGAGATCTTTCAGGGAGGAATGTTATTCCCTGCATGGATCTGCAAAGGAAAAAAAGAGATAGAAAATAGGAACAGTCCCCAGCGGGCGGCAGTGTATCTGGATATTCCCATTCCATGTGCCGGGCTTTTGTATTATGAAAAAGAAAAAAGCCTGCATTACTGTGAACAGCAGACATACCATGTGGTTACTTTACTGGAAGGTGTAGGGTGTGGTAATTCCATAGAAAAAGAAAACTGGCAGAGGCTGGCAGTGCTTGCAGGAAAAGGCATGATTGATGTGATTGTGGTATCCGGGCTTAGCAGGTTATCCTATTGTCCGGAAGAAATTTTACAGACTATGGAACTGCTCCAGTCTTTTCAGGTGCAGATAGACTGTATCGGTTATGGGATTTTAGATTATGCCAGACTGAAACAGTATTTAATGCACACCTGGGAGAAACAGGAACAATTTGAGCAGGACTTAGATGCGTATCTGTGCAGTTGCTGTACCAGGGAAGGGATATAATGCTCTCGCGGGAAGAACTGCTGAAGATGCGGGAAATGACGTTTGAGGACATTGACCCGAAAGAGATACAAGATGTAGAGAAACTGAAGATTGATGTAAAAAGAGCAAACCGGAGAAGGTCCGGGAAATCCTGGAGTCCGGAAAGAACCCTTATTTTCTGAAATATAAGGGGATCACCATAAAGATTGGGTTTGCTTCTACCAACCGTACCATAGAGGAAGCCATGCAAAGCCTTGTGCAGATGAAATGGTAAAGCCACGACAGGGATAGGGAAGAAAGCGGATTGTTGGCAGATTACAGGGTGGACAAACCTTCTGGACTATGGTAGGATGATGGCAAGGACCCAGTAGCCTCTATCATTTAGGGAATCGGCTGACGAATCTAAATGATAGGAGCGAATACAATGAAAAATCAAATACTTAAAAAAATCTATCGTGCGGTTGTTTACCTGCGCCTTTCTGACGAAGATGGTGATAACAGGGAAAGCGACAGCATATCAAACCAGAGGATACTAATCCATAGCTTTTTAAAGAGCCACCCTGAAATTCAGGTGGTAAAAGAATGTGTAGATGATGGATATACCGGCACAAACTTTAACCGCCCCGGTTTTCAGGAAATGCTGCGTATGCTGGAAGAGGGGGAAGCAGACTGTATTATTGTCAAAGACCTTTCCCGTTATGGAAGGGACTTTTCCGGTGTTTTACAGTATGTGGAACGTATCCTGCCGAAAATGGGTGTGCGCCTGATCCTTGTCAATGACAATTATGACAGCCTCACGCCAAATCGTGATTTCCTTACCCTGAGATTTAAAAGTTTAATCAATGACCTTTACCCTGCGGATACTTCCAAAAGTGTGCGTTCCCATTTGTATGTCAAAATGACAGCCGGGCAGTGTGTAGCGCCTTTTGCTTTTTATGGTTATCTGAAATCCGAAGAGGATAAACATAAGCTGGTCATGGACGAAGTGGCAGCTTCTGTTGTACGGGATATTTACCACATGAAAATGCAGGGCTACAGCCTGACGGATATATCCGAAGAATTAAACCGGCGTGGGATCTTGACGCCTCTTCGGTATAAGCAGGTATATTTAAAACAGAAATTAAAGACAGGGTTCCGTCTGACGGAAAAACCGGTCTGGATGCCAACTATGGTGCGTCGTATCCTTCTTGATGAACGCTACACCGGAGTGCTGATACAGGGAAAAACCACAACGCCAAACCATAAAGTAAAGGTTGTGATCCACAAAGAGGAAGCTGAGTGGATACGGTATGAAAATGCTTTTGAGCCGGTTATCAATAGACACCAATATGAAGTGGTGGGCAACCTGATGAAAATGGATACCATGAGAGGTGCAAAGGGGCTAGCGCTTCTTTCAGGCCTGGTAAAATGTGGGGACTGTAAAGAAAGCATGGTACTGAAAAGCCCAGATAAAGTCCACCACTATTATGTATGTTCGACTTCCCTTTATGAAAAGCAGTGCAGTTCCCATAGTATCAGTGAGAAAAAACTGGTAGGAGCTGTGACAGAGGCAATCCTGCATTATATTTCTGTTCTGGTGGAGCTGAAAGAGATACTGGCGTATGTAAAAACTGCCTCAATCCCAAGACAGCGGCTTTTGGAAGAAGACAAAAAACTGGAGATGCTGGAAAAGGAGAGCCAGAGGATTTTAAACATTAAAGTAAAACTGTATGACAGTTTTGCAGAAGAAATCCTGGACCGGACAGAATTTGAAACCTTCAAAGCAAAGTATGACCAGTCTTTAGAGGAAATCCGGCAGGCAATGGAGTGCCAGCAAAGGGAAATCCGAAACTTGCAGGAAACCCTTGAAAAACAGCAGGAGTGGCTGGAATATTTTCTGGAATACCGGGACCGGACGGAAGTGGACCGCTTAATGCTGGTAAACCTGGTCAAACGGATTGAGGTATATGAGCAGAAGCGCATTATCATTCATTTTTGGTTTGAAGATGAATTTGAAAAGGTATTGGGACTGCTGGAAACGGTAAATAGAGCAAAGCCGGATCAGCATGTGGAAGCCTTCCTGAAAGGAAAGGGGGCGGAAGCAAGTGCCTAAGGTAAGCAAAAGAGGACAGAAAAGACAAAGCAGCAAGCCGGAAATGAAGTATCTGAGAACCTATATTTATGTAAGGCTTTCCGAAAAGGACGGAGGGCATGGCAGAAGGGATTCCATTTATATCCAAAAACAGATCTGTGAAGACTACGCAAAGAAACACCCGGAAATGCTGGTGGGAAAAGTCTATGCGGATAATGGTGTGACAGGTACAACGTTCCAAAGGAACGCATTTGAAGAGTTGATGGAAGATGTGGCAAATAAAAAGGTTGACTGCATCATTGTAAAGGATTTTGCCCGGTTTGGAAGGGACGCCTTAGATGCTGTAGATTTGATTGATGTAATTTTCCCAACTTTAAATATCCGGTTTGTTTCCGTTATGGACGAATATGACAGTGCGAACCCGGCTTGTGTAGAAGACCGGACCACCAATATTTTGAAGCACTTTATGAATGATTATTATGCCAGGGAAGTTTCAGAGAAACTGGTACAGGCACACCGGCTGTCCAGGGAGCGGGGAGAGTTCTGGGGTTCCAGACCTCCTTATGGATACCAAAGGGCAGAGGAAAACAGCAAGAAGCTGGTGCCGGAACCAGAGGAGGCAGAAATAATCCTGCAGATTTTTTACTGGTATGTGTTTGAAGAAATGTCAAGCTATGATATAGCAAGGGAACTGAATGGCAGAAAGGTATTAGGACCGGAGGACAGCTATCAGAAAAGGAAACAGGGAAAGGAGCCGGAAAAAAGGCGGTTATGGAGATCAGACGGTATCAGGAAGATTTTACAGAACCCCGTTTACATTGGTGCTGCTGTTTATGGGAAAACAAAACAGATGCTTGCACTGAATATTCCTCTTCAGATGATACCAAAAGAGCAGTGGGAAGTGTGTGAAAATGCCTGGGAAGCAGTTGTGGAACGGGCGATTTATGAAAAAGCACAGGAAATTGCAAAGGAACGCTGGAAAGATACGTTAGATAACTGGGCTGCAAACCACAAAAGAAAAACAGGGGGCAGATGGTTCTTTTAAGGGAAGAATTCTCTGTGGACATTGCGGAAAACGCCTTGAAGGTGCAGGAGCGGAGGCAATGAGAAACATAAATATATGGTTTATAAATGCCCTTCTTTTTCCCTTACAGATCATACGGAATGTTTCCGCACGGTGAATGAAATCTACATCAATCAGGCAGTCAAGGCAGCACTCCGCTACCAGATCCAGCTTGCTGTGGAAAGTAAGAAGACCTATGGTGCAGAGTTTTATCAAAAGCTGGAGCAGGAGGTAGCAGAAAAAATAAAAAATGCCAGACAGAAGTATGAGAAATATGGAAGAAAACTGGAAATCTTGTTTGAGCATTATGCTACCGGACTGTTGGACTGCAAGGAATATCAGGAGATTAAATCAATCTATCAGGAAGAACAGCAAGCAGCCAAGCAGAATATGAAGCAGGTACAGCTTCGTGGACAGAACCTGTTAGATCAGGTGAAGGCAAGAATGGACTGGACAGAGGAACTTCTAAAGTACCAAAGATTCCAGAAGATAGAGAAAGGGATTGCTGACCGCTTTATTGAAAAGATTACGGTATATTCCAAAGACTATGTGGAAATCGTGTTCTGGTTTGAGGATTTATTTGAAAAGGAGCTGGAAAAAGAACTGGTCAATATGGAAGGAGGTCTTCCGTATGCAGTATGATTTTATTTTTGCTTATCTGCGTCTTTCCAGAGATGATAAAGAAAAAATGGAGGAAAGCAACAGCATTAAAAATCAAAGGCTTTTGATCCAGCATTTTGTAGAAAAACAGCCGGAATTTGCAGGGGCAAAGGTTTTCTTCTTTGTAGATGATGGTTACAGCGGTACAACCTTTGACCGCCCGGAATTTAAGCGCATGATGGGGCTGATTACCAGGAGAAAACGGATCTGTATCATTGTCAAAGATTTGAGCCGCCTGGGAAGGGATACCATAGAAACACAAAACTATATCGAAAAAATATTTCCGTTCCTTTGGGGTGCGTTTCATTTCAATCAATGATTTTTATGACAGCAGCCAGAAACCTTCCGAAAGAAAGGATACGGAGATTAAATTTAAGAACCTAATCAATGGGATTTATCCCCAGATTTGTTCCGACAATATCAAAAAAAAGTTATGAGGAAACAGGCTGAAATGGGACAATATCATGGTTCAATCCCAACATACGGATATTGCTTCCATGACGGTGTTCATACAAAACTTCATCTGGATACGGAGGCAGCTTCCGTTGTAAGGGGGATTTTCGACCAAAGGTTGGAAGGAAAGACCTATGCAGACATTGCCAGGGACCTGAATAAAAAAGAAGTTGAAACACCTACCGTATATCTTCAAAGGAAAGGCTGGGCGCCGGAAGCAAAGAAATCTGTGAAATTCTGGGACGGAAATTTAGTAAAGCTGATTTTGTTTAATCCGGTTTATGCAGGACTGACGGTAAGAGGGAAAACAGAAACCAGGGTTCCGTCAAAAAGAGAGTACCGATATATTTCAAGAGAGGATTGGATTTGCGTAAAAGGAGGACACGAAGCGATTGTAACGGAGCAGGAGCTTCAGAAGGTCCAGGACATGGTACAGAAGGACAGAAAATATCATGGGTCTACACCGTCTTCTGAGAATATTTTTGCAGGCCTGATCCGCTGCGGGCATTGTGGTCGGAAAATGCGGATACGGACAGAATACAAAGAAAAGCCGATTTATTAGTAAAAGTGTTACGACAGCCCCCAATGCTTCCTGTTATCCAAAGAAATATAAGCAGAAAGAGTTGGAAGAACTGGTGCTAATTATGATAAGACAGCAGGCAGCCCTTGCAGAGGATACCATAAAGCAGTTAAAGAAAGCCAATCAGACTTTGAATATTCCGAAACTCCGGTATCGGAAAAAGCAATATGAAAAGAAGCTGGCACTTTGCAAACAGGAGAAAATGGAACTATATGAACAATATGTAGAAGAACAGATTTCTTTGAAGGATTACCTGGCACGAAAACAAACCTATATGGAGAAAATAGCAGCTTATCAGCAAAAGATACAGGAGATAGAAGCAAAAATTTTAAAGGGGGAGGAGGAAAAACAAAAGGAGAAATCAGAGGGACTGCAACTTTTTGTAAAATATAAGGGATTGGAAGAGCTGTCTTATGAAGTTCTGCATGAGCTGATTGAAGTCATAAATTTTTATGATCCGGAACATATTGAAATTGTATGGAAATACAGGGACGAATTTCTGGAAGCAGTAGAATAAGAAAGAACCGGGAGAGCTTATTGTCCTGGATTCCGGTAGAGAAAAAGATTTCATAAAAGAGGAGGAAAACGCTGCGGTGTCTTCCTCTTCTTTGTATTAGGAGAAAATTAGGCAAAGAAGATGGGGAGGAGCCATGTATCTTGAAACATATTCTATGGAAGAACTGATGGAGCTGATAGAAGAGAAAGGGTATTGCTCTGTGGAGGCAGTAGAAATCCTGAAAGAAATGGAACAGGCAAAAAAAGAGTATGATTTTTTACTCCGGGATTGTGAGGAAAAAGCGTGGAAAACAGACCAGGTGGTAGTTGATTATTACCGGCATCTCTTAGAAGAATTACGGAAATCGTTGCCCTATGATGCTATGGGAGGGCAGTACACAATTCCGATTTTGGTGTTACAGGAGTTCCGTAAACCGGACATTGTAGAAAAAATCAGGGATTTTATTGGTTGTCAGGCTGGATTTTCCGATCATGCTCTGTTAAAGGAAATACAGAAATTTATGACCGTACATCTGGACCCGCAGGGAATTATCCTCTATATGGACGTATTGGGAAACCAGCCGGCGGCAAGGAATGTTTACAAACAGGGAGGACAAATGTGGTAAAAGAAAGAGTATTGGCGGTTCTCGACATCATTATGAAAATAAGATATAGGAAGATTATTGAAAAAGTGGTACAATAAAATATAAAGAAAAATAAGCATTAAAAGTAATATAAAAACCAAAGAAAATATGATAGGTTAATAATTTAACTTAGAAATAGAATACGAATGGAGATGTTTAAAATGGGTACATTGATACGTGAAAATAAAAGGAAAATAGCACTTAGTCTTAATATGGGTTTGTTGTTAATGGGATGTTTAATGTTAACGATTGGTGCATATCCAGCCTTATATAGTGGTGGAGCAAATGAAACACGTTTATCAATAGGAGCAACATGTATTGCATTTTGGTTTATTAGTTTTCCTGCTTTATCGAGAGAAACTAAAGAGAAAAAGATAGTTACAGTAAGCATCCATGCCATTACTGCATTTTCTGTTTTAATTATATTTTCTTGGGAGATACATTATATTCTTGTTAATTGGAAAAAAGGATCTCACTTGGGAGATATAGGATTTTGCATAGGGGGCATAATCGTGTGTTCCTATTTGTGTTATATACTTATCTCGTTCATTAAAACATTTTATTTTTTAATACAGAAGGTAAGGAGATTACTGTTTCCTAATAGTACAAATCAAAATGTTTCCAGAATTGTACATCTGCTAGAAATGGCTTCTTCGTTAATAGTATCTTTAACAGCTTTTATCGGAAGTCTAACAGCTGCTTGTGTAGCAGTGCAAACATTTTTGGAACATATTTACTAGGAGAGAAAAGAAATTGGACAGATTGGTTATTATAGGAAATGGTTTTGATCGGGCACACAATTTGCCCACTTCGTATTATGATTTTAAGGAGTATTTGAGAATATATGCTCGTGAATTTTATGAAGCTATATGTAAATATATACCAGAAGAAGAATTGTGGTTTCAATTTGAAATGGCTTTAGGCGAATTAGATAAATATCAAGTGCAAGAAGAAAATGCTTCATATTATCTTGATTATGGTGACGAAAATTGGAAAGACAGTGCTAATCATGACTTTCAATTTATGGTTGAGCAGGATTTGGCATTTGCATCTTATATTCCATATTATTTTAAGAAATGGATTGAGCAAATAGATACAAACGTTTTACCTTTGGTATCAAAGCGTATAATAAATAATACGTGTAAGATTCTAAATTTTAATTATACGGATACATTAGAAAGAGCATATAAAGTACCTGCTGAGAATATTTTATACATTCATGGAAAAGCCCTGAGCAGTAAGAAACTTGTAGTGGGACATCATGATATTTCTACTTTTCAGTACGGAGCTGTTTCTCCATTTAATGCAGCGGAAGAACATGGAATATATATACAAGATGATGATGAAGATTTTAGAATAACTGAAACAAAAGAAATCATTAAAGCCTATTTTCAAAAGACATATAAAGATACGTTTGGTATTATACAAATGAATCAAAATTTTTTTGACTCTCTTATAAATATAAATGAAATATTTATATTAGGTCATTCGTTATCTTCTGTAGATATGGATTATTTTGTTGAGATTAGAAAGAGAGTATTACATTCGTGTAAATGGTATATTTCATATTTCTCAGAAAGTGATTTAGATAATATGGAATATTTTGCAAAAGGTTCGATATTAAAAATTTTCAGCCGGTAATGCTAAGTAATTTATAATACGATTATACAGTCAGAAAAGACTAATAAAAGAAGAGGAAAACGCTGCGGTGCCTTCCTCTTCTTTTATTTAGAAGAAAATTTAGAAAAGAAGGAAGGGGAGAAGAGCCATGTATCTTGAAACATATTTTACGGAAAGACTATGAAAAAAGCTAGCATATAATGCTATGGGAGGTCAGCACACGGTAAACGTCAAACCACGCGCCTTGGATAATTAGCATTTTTGTGAGACACTCTATAAGACACGAAAAAACTAATAGTTTTTTAGAGGAGGCAAACTATCATGGATAAATGTACTCACGATGTAAGGCGTGCCAATTGGTTAAATATCATAAATCAATGTCAGGAACGACCTGCAAACGTAACTGTCCATCAATGGCTGAAAGACAATGATATCAAGGAAAAATCTTATTATTACTGGCTGCGCAAGTTTCGTAAAGAATCATACGACCAGATGCAGCTGCCTGTAACAACCGAAAATCCTGCCGAAATTTCTTTTGTTGAAATAGCTGCCCCTGTTACATCAGAGAAAACTATTCAAACACGGGAATTTTCGTCAGCTTCTAACGCGACTGCAGTTGTCAGGAATGGTGATATCATTCTCGAAATATCAAACGATGTTTCAGATGCTGTGCTAAGCAGGCTCTTAAAGGAGGTAGTCCATGCTGGAGAACGTTGCTAAAATCAATCGGGTTGTGCTTGCGTGTGGTACAGTGGATCTGCGCAAAGGCATTGATGGTCTCTCGATGATCATTGGTGACAAATATAAGCAGAATCCTTTTGAGAAAGGAACCTTGTTCCTGTTCTGCGGTAGACGTTCCGACAGGATTAAAGGACTGCTTTGGATGGGCGATGGATTTCTTTTGCTGTATAAACGGATTGAATCCGGTTCACTATCCTGGCAAGAACCACGGAAGACGCTGCGGATCTTACCGAAGAGCAATTCGATTACCTGATGCTCGGTTTAAATCCGCTCGATCCTAAAATCAAGGATGTAACACCACAAAATCCCTTCTGAGTTTGTGCAAAACAGAGATTTTTCAAAGACATTTATGACGTCAAAAAATCTATAGTTGAACCTGGTTTATATGCCTTTTCACAACTGGTACAATGGTTAGCAGTTACTTGAAACAAATATCTTGAAATTTGAAAGCTCTATATTTCCCTGCGTTTATCAGCATCCTATAGCCTTATAGCGATAGGCATAATGACGGAGAGCTAACACACAAGAATTCGCTAATTAAAGCTGCTTCTGTTATAATGAAAACAGTTTAAGGGAGTGAAGCAATGGCACAGAAACATACATTGGAAGAACTGAATAATTGCAGCAGGGAAGAACTGATCACCATCGTTCTTATGATGCAGGGACAGCTCGATGCTTTAAATGATAACATCGAAAAACTCATTGAGCAGGTCCGCATTGCCAATAATTATAGATTTGGCAGGCATACAGAGAGCTTAAAATCAATCGAAGGCCAGCTTTCGTTTTTTGACGAAGCGGACGCCGCCTATGATGAATCTTCCAGGGAGCCTTCTGCTGAAGAGGTCATTACTGCCAAGCGTGCAAAGAAAAAAGGACAGCGGAATATCGACTCAGAGGTATATAGAACATGCACAGAGACACTATATTTCAATATGAAACAATGGTGCCTGACACAATAAAAAAACTTCGCTCGGTATAACTGCTCGGTATAACTGCCTGATTGTGTCGAAATTCGTATTTTATCAATTATATCTGATAAAACTGGATTTGCGGTATTGAAAATCAGTTATAGCCGTGGTACCATATAGACAGTTTCAGAAGGGAGGCTGGTCTACATGATTAAACGAGAAATTTATATGAGCCGTATCCGTCCTTTTATCGGAAATGAGCTGATAAAGGTTCTGACAGGGATTCGCCGTAGTGGAAAATCTGTCATGCTGAGCCTGATCCAAGAGGAACTTGCCCAAAACGGGGTCCAACCAGAACAGTTTATTTCCCTGAATTTTGAGAACATGAGCAATGCACACCTTTGTACGGCTGTTGCATTGCATGATGAAATCCTTCGCAGAACAAAAGAAATCAGCGGCAAGGTTTATCTGTTCTTCGACGAAATCCAAGAGGTGGCTGATTGGGAAAAATGTATCAACTCTTTCCGGGTGGAGCTGGATTGTGATATATACATTACCGGTTCCAACGCCAAGCTGCTTTCCGGTGAGCTTGCCACTTATCTTGCCGGACGGTATGTGGAGTTCGTGATTTACCCGTTTTCATTCAGAGAGTTTATGGAGCTGTATCACACCGTTTACGAAGGTGCAGACGAAAGACAATGCTTTACAAAATATCTGACGCTGGGAGGAATGCCCTATTTGAGCAACCTTCGCTACGACGATGCCGCCAGTCGTCAGTATTTGCGGGACTTGTTCAACTCCGTAGAGCTGAAAGATATTATCAAGCGAAACAATATCCGTGATGTGGATATGCTGGAGAGAATTATTGCTTATATAACTTCCAACATCGGCACTACCTTTTCTTCCACAGCCATTTCCAAGTATCTGAAAAGTGAAGGGCGCTCCGTTTCACCAGAAACGGTACTGAACTACATCAAAGCCTGCACGGACGCATTCCTGTTTTATCAGGTGAAGCGCCAAGACCTCCAGGGAAAGAAAATCCTGACCGTCAACGAGAAATACTATGTTGCAGATCATGGTGTCCGGGAAGCCGTGTACGGTGGCAACATGAAGGACATTAACCTTGTCCTTGAAAATGTTGTCTACATGGAGCTGCTGCGCCGTGGTTATTCTGTGACTGTTGGGAAAGTCTCTGACAAGGAGATTGACTTCGTATGTGAAGATCATGGGAAAAAGCTGTATGTTCAGGTTTCCTATCTACTTGCCTCGGAGGAAACCATCCAGCGTGAGTTTGGGGCGTTTTCCGGTGTTCGTGACAATTTCCCGAAATACGTTGTAACGATGGACGAACTGGATATGAGCCGAGATGGAATCAAACACCGCAATATTCGTGACTTCCTGCTGGCAGAGGAATGGAACTGAAATGTTCTTCTTTCACCAGAAGATATGCAGAAGTTCTTCCAATGCCGAGAATGAAAAAACAATGGTGCCTGACACAATAAATATTATGATATGTCTGTATTTAACCGCTGTATAGAAACCGGGAATGTTCTCTTAATACTGGAATGTTGGCAGGATGTCCACCCGGCGCTTGTCAGTATCCCAGTGAAATGGGAATACAGCTCGCCGTATGAACTTTTGTATGCTCTGAATCCGCCGGATGATGTTATGCAGTTTGAAAACAATGGTGCCTTCCCTGGTGTCCCCAGAAATTAACAACAACTATTTCATAGCCCGGGCGGTTAGGAAGATAATTAGCGAGACTTACACGCTGTGCATGGCCTATGCCGTCCTTTTTAAGAAGCTTTCCGTTAAAATCAGATATCAGGAAGCCTTCTTTTCCAGCAACGCAGGCAAAGAATTTAGTACCTTTGTGTGGTCCTGACTCAAATCTGCCTGGAACAATCTCATCAATATGGTCTTCTTTGACAGGCATTGTCCACATCTTATTTCCGTGGCAGTCAAGCATGTTATAACCAACTAAAAGCTCATCGTGTCCATCACCGTTAATATCAATTGCAAAAGGAAAATGTCAGGTATTCTTATCACTCTGGAAATGCCACATAACCTCAAGGTCATCGTTAAGTGCATACACTCTGCAATAACGGTCCTTAATGAGAATATCGCGTGGCTTGTCAAGACCACGGAAATTACATATACGCATACCATCAGGATTTATTCTGTCAAATGCGTAGATTTTATCAGGAACACCGATAATAGTTCCGTCCTCTTCTGGTGTAGAGAAAGGTGCTTTGGCACGTTTCTTCACTTCACCTGTTCTGCCATCAAGAATCAGCACTTCAAAATTCTTGGCTGTAATAACCTCATCAAAGCCATCACCATCAATGTCATATATCTGCATAGGCATATCGGCAGATATAGTTCCAATGTCGTGGTTATCTGTTGGTTCGCCATGCTGCCATAATATATTTCCGTCAAGGTCAAATGCGGTGAGACAGCTGATTGTTCCGTAAGCATCACGATTTACTCTTTTCTGGCACTGAGCCATAACCATCTGATACTCGC